>TARA_B110000503_G_scaffold19462_1_pt1 | contig 24212 bp, 23 predicted proteins | sample TARA_B110000503 | Tara Oceans TARA_B110000503 (sample SAMEA4397472) | marine metagenome | biome: Polar Biome; feature: [SRF] surface water layer (ENVO:00010504); material: water (ENVO:00002006), including particulate matter (ENVO:01000060) such as... | depth 5 m | reverse complement strand
CCGCTTATGGCTTCGCGCAAAACGTTTCTACGGGGGTAGTAACACTTAATGCTAATGCAGGTTTTACGGTACAGTTTGATGTGAATGGCACAACAGACATTGTTACCATGACCATGGTTGGACCAGATGGTGTTTGGTTTGGCGTTGCTCTGGGAGCAAATGCAATGTTGAATGTCAATTCGGGAGGAGGGGATGTCATCATGTCTCATGGTTCTAACGGTTCGTTAACTGATAGAAATTTGCATCAAACACAAAAAACAACACCAAATCTTGATGCTTCTCAAGATTGGACAGAAACAAGTAATTCGGTTAGTAATGGCCTACGTACAATTATAGCCACTAGAGCTAGAGATACGGAAGACACTAATGATTATGTCTTTCCAACAACTAATAATTCAGCACTTCCTTTGCTTTGGGCATATGGATCGGGTACGAATTTGGTATACCATGCTAATAGGGGAGCAACAGCCTCCATTCTAGGTAGTGAAACCATTGCACTCACTCCAGAATTTAATATATATCCAAACCCTGTTACTAATGAACTTTCGGTTCAATTTCCATCTGCTGTTACACAAGCAACTATTTCTGTTTACAGTGTCTTAGGAACTCTTGTTTATAGTTCTACAATGGACCAATGGAATTCAAAAATTAATACGTCTGACTGGAACACCGGTGTTTACTTAATGAATATCAATACAGCTGATTTCTCTCAAACAAAGCGTATTATTAAACAATAAGACCGCTTTTGTCATAATTAAAAAAACCATTAGATCTATTTCTAATGGTTTTTTTTTTAAATTTATACTATGAAAAAATCTATTACTACTCTATTTTTGCTTTTTACGGTGCTTCTTTTTTCTCAAGACGATTTATTGAGTGAAATTGATACAGCTACCGAAACACCGCTCTATGCTTCCGCCGTATTTAAAGGCTTAAAAGTGATTAATTTTGAATCCACGAAGTTAGTGGCTAAAGGTGGATTTAACTTTATTGTATCGCATCGTTTTGGGACTGTAAAAAATGGATTTCAAAATCTTTTTGGATTAGATGAAGCCGTTACTCACTTAAATTTTGTTTATGGTCTTTCAGAACATATTAATATTAGCGCTTCTAGAAGCTCTAATCAGAAAATATATGAAGTAGCTACTAAGTTTAAATTAGTGAGTCAGCAAGCCGGTAAAATCCCTTTTACAGTTGTTGGTTATACTTCTGTACTAGCAAATACGGCTCTAGATACAGATAACTTGCCTAAACTTGAGTTTAAACACCGGTTAAGTTATATAGCGCAACTGTTGGTGTCCCGAAAAATGAATAAGAATTTGTCGCTTATTCTATCACCTACATTTTTTCATGATAATTATTTAACGGATGATTTTCAGGAAAACTCCCAGTACGGAGTTGGTTTTGGTGGCCGTTATAAACTTGGAAAACGCTGGTCTCTAAATACGGAGTACGGAGTACATTTAAATAGAAGTAAGAATTCGCTGTATAATAATCCTTTTTCTATAGGGGTGGATTTAGAGACTGGAGGCCATGTGTTTCAGTTGCTCTTTACTAATTCTCAGTCTATGAATACCAACGGAGTATTTGGAACAAGTACAGGTGAATGGAGAGAAAGTGATGTGTATTTTGGATTTAATTTAGCGCGCTCGTTCTAATCTAGACTTAAAGGTTTATTTTTCAAAATCTATTTTGGTTACAATTTTCGGGATTTCTCTCAAGAGCATTTCAGTCTCTAATTTATCGACTTTCTCTTTTAAGTCTTTGGTAAGAATTTGTTTATTTCGTTTCTCCATTGGAGGGTTTAGCTTTTCAGCGTTTTCAAACTTAATAACGTTTTCTAGAATCTCTCTAGGAAGCTGCGTCCCAGCCTTAGTTAGGGTATCTAAAAACTCACGTGCAAAAAATTCATCAATTTGAATACGCCTTTTTGTGGTATGTGCAAATTTACCAATGATTCTACAAACGTTGTCTCGGTCTTCAGGGCTTAACTTATCCGCGAACTCATAGTCTTCAATTTTCTTAAGGCTTAAAATAATTGGTTCTAAGGCATCTTTGGTAATGATATAGACATTGTAATCTCCAATATTATAATGAAACTGATGGATGACTTCTAGAGTATTGGAAGGGATGACTAGAAACAAGTCATTTTTAACATCCTCGTGTTTAGCATATTTTTTTAGACTTTCAGTTTGAAGCTTGATGTATTTAGGGAAATTAGTTAAATCATCATTAGCAGGACTTTTAGCATCAAATACAATTAATTGTTCCATGATTTCTATGGAGTTGTCAGGCTTATTCCGAGGGTGTGGAAAATCTTCTTGACTGATGTATTTAATGACATTATTTCTACAAATGAGTTGGAGGTGATTTTGAACATCCTTTTCATGTTCAGACCACTTTAATTTCATTTTATTTAATAAATCCTCTTTTTCTTGTACACGATCATCGTTTAAACGTTCCTTTTCTTTTTCAAGAGATTGCTGTAAGGTAACGGCTGTTGCAAAGTTTTTATTCGCTTCTTTTTGTCGCCCTTCTTCTGCTTTTTGAAATGAGATAGTTTCATTTTTGAGTGTATTCCTCTCTGTTTCTACAAGTTTTAATCGTTCTTCGGATCTAGCTTTTTCAATTTTAATTTGCTCAAAACCCTCTGCTTTCGCAGCTGCAATTTCTAATTGTTTATTTAAGTTTGAAATATTTGTGTCTTTTTCAACTACTTCTTTTTCTAACAAAGCGATTCTAGAATCTTTTAGTTCAATTTGATCCTCGTTGTTTGATGTTGGCTGTTTTAAATACAACGCCAGGCCAGCAAAGCCTAAAAAAATAACGACTAAAATTATATATTCCATATTAGGTATGTTAAAGTTCTTTAAAAGATATGCATTCAGAAAAAATTAGTGTGTAATTTTTTCTGAAGCTAAATTAAGATATTTTTTTTCAACAAATTTAAAACCGAAAATCAGGATACCAGAATAGAAAAAATCACCTAAAAGAGAATTTCTAAAAAAGGGGAGTGCTAGTGTGTAGCATTCAATCAAACCAGTCCATGTTTTTGGATACCCAATAAGCCAAACACCAAAGTTAGTCACAATAAAAAAGCTGAGACTTCCCAATAGGATTGTATATATACTGGGTTTGTTTGTTTGAGTTCCAATAAAACTAACCAATAGAAACGCTGTATAAACAAATAATGAAATGGGATGAAAGCCTAAAAACACATCCGATAAGGCCATAATAAATATAGGAACTAAATAGGCCATTTTCCTATTTGAAAAATAAAGACCTCCAAAAAGAGCGATGGCAGTAACTGGTGTAAAATTTGGTAGGTGAGGGAAGAGCCTAAATAGGATTGCTATGAGCATAAATACGATCAAGACAAGTTGCTTTTTTGTGAAATAGGACTTCGACATAGTCATGGATTTTAAACAAAAATAATATTATTTCAATCATCTGCGCCATTTCTATCTTGAAATTTTTATTTTTGCATCGAATTTTGGTTTGAATATTTCAATAAATATTCAATTAAAAGGGAATCTGGTTAGACGCCAGAGCTGTTCCCGCAACTGTAAGCTTAGTTTTGCTTAGCAAAACGCTTTAGATTTAAAAAAGTCACTGGGATAACTGGGAAGACAAATCTAAAGACGCAAGCCAGGATACCTGCCTTATTCAAAAATAATGCTAAACTTTCGGGATAGAAGTTTTCATACAATTCTGTATGCATAACTGTCTCGATCAATTCTATTTGAATGATTAATAAATTTTATGTAAGCGTTGCACTGTTTTTATGTGCTCAATCAACAATCAGTTCTCAAACCATTTCTCAACAAGTAATTGACGAAGTTGTTGTATCCGATTCTCGCTTTGAGATGAAACGTGAAAATTCAGGTAAAACTGTTATTAAAATTTCTCGACAAGAGATTGAAAATAACCAAGGACGTTCTGTTTCTTCCCTTATAAACTCCAAAAGTGGTATTCAGATTAATGGAAGTAGAAGCAATTCAGGTCAAAATTTAGGGGTTTATGTTAGAGGGGGGCGAAATCGTCAGGTTTTGGTCTTAATAGATGGCATTCAAGTAACTGATCCGTCTCAGCTTTCTGGAGACTATGACTTTAGATTACTGAACCTAAATCAAATTGAATCTATCGAGATAACGAAAGGGGCTGCAAGTACCTTATACGGAAGTGGCGCCGCATCGGCGGTTATTAGCATCACCACCAAATCCGCTAATGCTAAAGAAATAAGTGCAGTTATTTCTTCAAGTACAGGAACGAATCAAACAGAAGCTGATCAAAACTATGATTTAGCAGATTTCAATAATAGCATAGCTTTTAGCGGCACCTTAAACAAATTTACGTACCGTACTGCTTTTAATCAGCAGATATCAGATGGATTGTCGGCGGCAATTAGTGACGTTAATGAGAAAGATACGTTTTCCAAACAGGGTGTTGATGTTAATTTTGGTTATAAGTTTAATACGGCCTTTTCATTAAATGTTTTTGGAAATTTTACAGAAACGAATTCCGAAATTGATGGCTTTGATTCTAATTTTAACTTAGTTGATACAGCCGATGAATTTAACAGCAAACAATCTCGTATTGGAGTGTTGTCAACCTTTAAATATTTAAATGGAAGCATTCGTTTAAATGCTGCTTACAGTGAATATGACAGAGAATTCATCTCTAGTTTTCCATCGACTTATGCTTCCAGAAATTTTATTGTAGATGTTCATAATAAATATGTATTTGATGATGCCTGTTATACGATTATAGGCCTTAATTTTATTGAAAATAAAGCTATTTTTTCAAGCGAACAAACATTTAGTATTGTTGATCCTTATGTGAATTTAGTTTATGTTTCAGACTTTGGTTTAAACATTAACTCAGGAGTTCGATTAAATAATCACAGTGACTATGGGTCCCATTTTATTTATAATCTGAATCCTTCTTTTACAATCAAATATGCAAACAATGGATATGTAAAATTATTCGGATCGTTTAGCACTTCATATATTACGCCCTCCTTGTCACATTTATATGGAGATTTTGGTGCTAACCCAACCTTAAACCCAGAAGAGAATCGAACCCTAGAAACAGGAGCAGAATTTAAATTTAACACAAATCTTAGGGTTTCAGGACTGTTCTTCAACAGAGAAGAAAAAAACACAGTAGTGTGGGTGGATGGTGGGTATCAAAATACAGCGGACCTCTTAAATGCTCGAGGGGTTGAGTTTGAGTTAAATGCAAGTTTTCTAGAGACCGTTTCTATTCAAACGAACTATACATTTGTTGAATACAAAGAAGATTTAGCTCGACGAATTCCAAAGCATAAAGTCAATTTTCAACTGGGTTATGAAATTTCAGACTTCTATTTTGCGTCTTTATCGTATCAATACACGCACGAGATATTTGAAAACAATTTCTCACCTCTTTTAGATAGTTTTAGTATTTTTAATCTGTATTTCAGCCATCAACCTAAGACTAAAAAAATTAAATTATTTGGAGGTCTTGACAATCTATTTAACCAAAAATTCCAAGAAGTTCCAGGCTATACAACGAAAGGGAGAAATGTAAGGTTAGGTTTTATATTAACCATTTAATTAATCAATATACATACTTTGAGCATGTGGCAGAAAAGAATCTGTGTCCATAATTGGAATGTTTCCTGGCACCTCAAATCCAAATCTTCCAGAGTTTTGAATTGCTAAAAGAGCTGCTGCAAGCATAGGTTCTTCAACAGTTCCTAAAATACCGTAATTGATGACAGATTCTTTGACTTCAATATCAGGAACTAATCCGGTGGATGGAACAACGAGATCCTCTTTATTTACCGTAATAGCCACTAGGGGTTGAAGCGCATACAAATGGCCTGGGTTAGCGCCTTGTCTTTGGAAATTAGGAGAGTCATAAATGGTTGTAGAAGCTTGAGATTTACCTACAGTTTTAGTCCCTATCTGTATTACCTCTATATGAGCGCTTAAACTGTTTATCATCATCTCACTAGCGGAAGCGGAACTCCCAGATGTTAAAATATATATTTTATTGAGTCCAAGTGAATTTACAGCTTCTCCTTGAGTTAAACTACTGGAGAAGTTATAATTTTTATTGTTGTTTTGTAAATCATTATTGTATTGAAGTTTTGCAAATATACCATCTGAAAATCCAGTAATCATACTGCCTAAAGCAGCAGCCGAATTCACACTGCCACCAGGGTTATATCTAAGATCTAAAACTAAATGCTGAATATTTTGTGCTAGAAAGCCACCAAAAGCGGCATTAAGTTGACTGTCAAAATCTGCTACAAATCCATTATACATTAAATAGGCCACATTTTCATTGTCCAAATTAAACACTTCTGTTTTGAAAATGGGATTCTCTGAATAAATTGATTTAGTTAGAATTACTGTCTCAGAAGTATTTGTAAGGGTGTCATCTTCTAAATCATCAGTTCCATTTTCATTGTAAATGGCCAAGCCAATACTGTAGCTATCACTAGCAAGTAGCGTTCTAAGATTATTCATAGTTAATGTTTGATCATCAATTTTATTAAAAACTTGACCTCTAGTAAGAGAAGTGGTGTTTGCATTGCTACCCGTTAGCACTAAACGTACGACTCCATATACATTGGTGGTACTTCCTGGAACGTAATAAAAGTTAAATTCTGCTCCATTTGTTTTTGTGACCCCATTAAATTGTTCCTCCAATGCAATGTAGTTGTTGGTGATCCAACTAAATCGATCTACCGATTCACGATCGTAAATAACACTTTCAAATAACGATTCTGGAGTTTCAAAACCATCCAAATAAGTTTGATACTCACTATTTGATACAAATCGATCATTAGCTAGGTTAGGACTGTTAACTTTATAGAGATAAGCGAAATTCATTCCCTTCCATACAAAGTCTTTAATTTCTGAGCTAGTTGAAGGAGAATCGTTGTCGTCTTCAAAACAACTAAATGATGAGCTGAGAGTAATGAGGATAAATATGTATTTAAAAAATGATTTCATAGATGTGGTTTATGTGTTATTTTTTTTAGCTTTGATAGTGAATGATCTAATTTAAACTAATTATTACAAAACAAAAATTTAATTTAGAATCTTGTAACAATTTAACAAATAAATCGTCTTTAATATATAACCAAATACACAATGCCTATTTTGAGTGAGACAGAATTCTTATTTATCATCACTCCATTTAAGGATAAGATGTTTAGAATAGCGCGACGTTTATTGGTTTCAACTGAGGAAGCTGAAGATGCAACTCAAGAGGTTATTTTGAAATTATGGAGGAGTCGACATAAATTTCCGGATTACAAAAATCCAGAAGCTTATGCGATAACAATGATTAAAAACTGGTGTTTGGATCAATTAAAATCTAAACACGCACAAAACTTAAAAATTATACATACCAACTATGAAGATCATTCACAGTCGTTACAGAAATCTCTTGAAGTTAATGATAGCTTTCGTTGGGTAGAATTTCATATGGATACGTTGCCAACAAATCAAAAGCTTATTTTACAGCTAAGAGATATAGAACATTTTGAATTTAGTGAAATAGCTGATATGTTAGACATGAACGAGACTGCAATTAGAGTGTCACTTTCAAGAGCAAGAAAAATAATAAGAGAAAAATTAATTCAGACCCATAATTATGGCATTAAATAAAATTGAAGGTCTTATAGAGAAATATAATGACGGTGCTACAACACTGCTTGAAGAAGCGCAGCTAAGGAATTATTTTTCTCAGGAAGCTATTCCTGCTCATTTAGAGTCTTACAGACAACTGTTTTTGTACTTTGAATCGGATACTAAACAACTTACTCAAAGGTCTATTCCATTGGGAAGTGGAAAGTCAAAAAAACGCCGCCGGTTTATTTCTGTTGCTGCTGCTCTTGTAATTTTATTTACGGCGTTTATGAACATAACCACAGAAAATGATGAATTAACACTTACTTTTGATGAACTATATGCCTACAATGAAACATTAAAAGCATTTCATTTAATTTCTAATCAAATGACCAAGGGGCATAAGACTTTAAGTAGTTTAAATATGATCTCATCTTCTTTTGAAAAAGGTAAAAAGAACATCAACATGTTGGGTGAATTTAATAATTCAACAAATAAAATATTTAAAATAAAATAAAATAAAAATTCAAAAAAATGAAAATTCAAACACTAATTTTTAGCTTAATTTTGTTGCCAACAGTACTATTATCTCAAAGTATCTTTGATAAATACGAAGATATAGAGCTCGTTAGCTCTGTCGTTGTAAATCAAAAGATGTTTAATATGCTGGCGGATATTGAAACAAATGACCCAGATTCAGAAGCGTTTATTAACCAGGCCAAAACGTTAAAAAACTTAACTGTCTATACGACTTCTAGTGTGGATGTGATGAAGTCCATGGAACAGGATGTTGCTAGTTATGTTATGAGTTCTCAACTAGAAGAGCTTATGCGCATCAATGATGGTGGTAGTAGTATAAAGTTTTATATTCTTGAAGGCAGTGATGACAACCATGTTAAAGAGCTTTTAATGTTTGTAAAAGGCTTGACAGATATGACTAAAAATCAAAATATTACCATAAATGGAAAACAACGCGTTGTAGAAACTGTTCTTTTATCACTCAAAGGAGACATCGACTTACGGGAAGTTTCAAAATTAACAACCAAACTTAATGTTCCTGGTGGTGAGCTATTAAAAAAAGCTACTAAAGAGTAAATGAAAACATTACTTAAACATATAGCCGTTTTTATCCTGCTGATTTCTGTTTTAGCATGCACACCAAAAAACACATTGCAATCCTATTTTGTAGAAAATGAGGAAGCCACTGCCTTTGTGTCTATGGACATTCCAATATCCTATCTAAACTCTAAGAAAATAGTTCTTTCTGAAGACCAAAGCAATGCAATTGACTCAATTGAAAAACTTAACATGATTGCCTATAGCCTTGCCGATGGTAGCCAAGAAGAATTTGAATCCGAATTGGTTAAGATTAAAGAAATTTTAAAGTTAGATATCTATAATGACCTTATGAGAATGGGTAATAGTTCAGACGGAAAAGTACAAATTTTATACATTGGTGATGATTCTGAAATTGACGAGTTAATCATTTTTGGGTATTCCTTCAAAAAGGGTTTCACAGTTGTTAGAGTTCTTGGAGATAATATGCAATTATCAAAAATCTTACAACTTGGCGACGTCATTAATCAGCTAGATACAGAAAACACCAATATCGATAGCTTTATGAAGTATTTACTCTAATAATTTATTTGTAATAAACCAACTAAATACCAGTATAGTTTGAAGGCGTTATCGCCTTTAATTCAGACTTGATTATGTCACTAACTTCTAAGGTGTCTATAAAGTTTGAAATTGACGTTTGAGTAATCCCTTCGTTTGTTCGCGTTAAACCTTTGAGTGCTTCATACGGATTAGAGTAGCCTTCACGTCTCAATATAGTTTGAATAGCTTCGGCAACTACCGCCCAATTTTTATCCAAATCTTCACTTATTTTGGCTGGGTTTAAAAGTAATTTTTTTAGTCCTTTTAAGGAGGATTTAAATGCGATAACGGTATGCGCAAAAGGAACACCAACGTTTCTTAAAACAGTACTATCTGTTAAATCGCGCTGCAATCTTGAAATAGGTAATTTTGCAGACAGATGCTCAAAGATTGCATTGGCAATCCCTAAGTTACCTTCACTATTTTCAAAGTCTATTGGATTGACTTTATGAGGCATAGCCGAACTTCCGACTTCCCCTTTTTTGATTTTCTGTTTAAAATAATCCATTGAAACATAGGTCCAAAAATCACGATCTAAATCGATGACAATGGTGTTGATGCGTTTGAGCGTATCAAATAATCCTGCCATATGATCATAATGTTCAATCTGTGTGGTTGGGAACGAATGGTCTAGACCAAGTTTATCCTTTAAAAAAGTGTTCGCAAATGACTGCCAGTCTATTTCTGGGTAAGCCACTTTATGTGCATTAAAATTTCCAGTAGCACCACCAAATTTAGCAGCATTTGGAATTGACTTTATCATTGCAAACTGAGTTTCTAGGCGGGTTACAAACACTTCAATTTCTTTTCCCAGTCGAGTAGGGGAAGCAGGTTGCCCATGGGTTCTAGCCAATAATGGAATTTCAGACCATTCATTTACTAATCCTTTTAAGCAATCGATCAAAGCGTTGTACTCTGGTACATATACAGCCGAAATAGCTTCTTTTATACTGAGCGGTATTGCGGTATTATTGATGTCTTGTGATGTGAGTCCGAAATGTATAAATTCTTTAAATTCAGAAATTTGAAGTGTATCAAATTTATCTTTTATAAAATACTCTACAGCTTTTACGTCGTGGTTTGTAATGCTTTCGATGTCTTTAATTGCTTGTGCATCTTTGGTTGAGAAATTTTCATAAATAGCTCTTAGGTCTTTAAAAAGGGAGCTATCAAATTGTTTTAATTGAGGTAAAGGAATTTCACAAAGCGCTATGAAATACTCAATTTCAACGAGTACTCGGTATTTGATAAGTGCTTCTTCTGAAAAAAATCCAGCAAGAGCGTCTACTTTTGATCTGTATCTCCCGTCAATAGGTGAGATTGCGTTTAGCATAAACAAAGCCATAATTTGTAAATTTTGAAAGCTTCAAAGATACGTATTTTCAATCGAAGATTAGTTCTCTTAATTAGAAGTTTTCATGAGGTCATTTGATTATCTATAATTTAATGTTTCCATTTTTCATTACCTTTGATTTTCAATCTTTATATCAATGACCCTCAAGATGAAAATTTTAGTTGCCCTGATGCTTTTGTTTGTAATTGCTCAATTTTTTAGTCCTAAGAAAAATCAAAGTGGATTATATGCTATTGATCAGTTTTTTGTTGAAACAGAAGCACCAACGGAAGTTAAAAAAATTCTATCACAAGCTTGTTTTGATTGTCATAGTGACCAGACCACCTATCCGTGGTATAATTCTGTAACACCCGTTAATTACTGGCTAAACAGTCATGTAAATGGAGGTAAGAGTCATTTTGATGTTTCAAAATGGTCTACCTATTCAATCAAACGCAAAGCCCATAAATTAGAAGAGCTAGTTGAGCAAGTGGAACAAGACAAAATGCCCTTAGCTTCCTACAAATGGACTCACAAGGGAGCAAATTTAAGTTCAGATCAAATAGAAGCTTTAGTTGATTGGGCTCAAACTGAGATTTTCGCTTATGGACTTGTTAAAAGTAACCTCTTTATTAGTACAGATGAAGACTAATTTATAATATATGAAATCGACTGTGCTTATAATCGGTTTTGTTTTTCCTGAGCCGAACTCTTCTGCGGCGGGGACTCGAATGCTTCAGTTAATCAATTTTTTTATAAATCAAAATTATACTGTTGTATTTGCCACTTCCTGTAAAAAATCGAACCAGGCATTTGATTTAGAATCACTAAATGTTCAAGTGGTCAACATCTTATTGAATGACTCTAGTTTTGATGTTTTTGTAAAGGAATTGAATCCAGAAGTTGTTCTTTTTGATCGTTTTATGACGGAAGAACAATTTGGTTGGCGAATTGCTGAGAAGTGTCCAGACTCCTTAAGAGTTCTAGACACTGAAGACTTGCATTTTGTTCGGAAAACAAGGCAAAATGCTGTTAGTTCTACAATAGGATCTAAAGATGATTTTGCGTCAAACGATATAACCAAACGCGAAATAGCAAGTATTTACAGAAGCGATGTGTCGTTAGTGATTTCAGAAATTGAATTAGAGATTTTAACGCAGACGTTCAAAATCGATCCCGCTATTTTGTGCTACCTCCCTTTTATGATTGCCTCTAAAAATTGCCAACCCCGTTCGGATTGTAAGCCCTACTCTGAAAGACGAGATTTTGTGTCCATAGGAAATTTTTTACATCCCCCTAATTTAGATGTCGTTCGGTATTTAAAAAAAGACATCTGGCCCAAAATTAAAAAAGAACTCCCAGCAGCAAAATTGCATATTTATGGGGCTTATGACACTCCAAATATCAAACAAATGCACAACGAAAAGGAAGGTTTTCTTGTTCATGGCTACGTTGAAGATGCTTTTAAAGTCGTTAATTCTGCAAGAGTTCTTTTGGCACCATTACGTTTTGGAGCAGGGCTTAAAGGGAAGTTAATTCAAGCGATGCAATGTGGAACTCCTACTGCGATGTCAACCATAGCTGCGGAAGGCATGTTTGGGGTCGATGAACCAAATGGAATCATTGAAAATGATCCTAGCTTATTTGTAGAAAAGTGTATTCATTTATACACCCAAGAATCTATTTGGAGTGACTTTCAAAGCAATGGATATGCAGTACTTAAAAGTCGATTTAACAAAGAGGAGCATCATTTAAGATTTATAGAAAGAATACTTTTGTTAAAAACGAATATACAATCCCATCGTGCTAGCAATTTTATTGGACAGTTACTTGCTCATCATCAATTTCAAAGTACTAAATATATGTCCCGTTGGATTGAAGCAAAAAACGCAAATTTAAAATAGTAGTTTTAGAAGAGAGTTTGGGTTATTTAGATCGTTTCCTGCTAAGAATTTTATATTCCTCATAGCATTCACTAATCGCATCTAATATTTGCAAATCATTGGCTGTTCTGATGAAATCTTGTGAGTAATTACATTCGCTAATCAGAAGGTCTAAATCAATTTTATCAACTTGTAACAATGCGGTAAGCATCTCTCTATCAAATCGCGAAGCAAGCAAGTCTTTAATCTCGTCTTGCTTTTTCATTTCACGAAGCTTTCGCATTTCTTTGGGTTTTTTACCAAAGATATTATGAAGGAAATCAGCAGGATTAAAAATAGCCCCTAAAACATTTCGTACCATACTAGGGGAGCGTTGCCGAGATTCATAACCACTATTGAGACCAGAAATACTATAGCGTGTATTTTTTCGTATTGGCACTTGCTTTATGTCTATTTCAAGATAGCCGGTTAATTTCAGCTTATTTACATTCACTTCTTCAAGAGCCAATGCAAGTTCTGTCAGTTCTATTGTTGTTGAAGTGCCGTATTTTATCCAGTCATTACTGACCTTTACTTTAATAGATTTGTAACCCAAATAGGAAAGATGTAGTGTGTCATTTGCTTTTGCGCGAATCTCAAACTGTCCTTCAATATTAGTCGTCGTCCCAATGACTTGGTTTAAGTTTACAATATTTACACTTTCCATAGGACCTAAAGTCTCAGACTTTATGATTTTTCCTTTTACGGTCGCATAGTCCTGTGTAATTCCTGTAAATGGAATCATTAAAAGAAGTAGTAATGTAATGCGTATTTTCATACCTAAAGTTAGTTCATAAAAGTAGTAAAGAAATACTACACAAAGATTGCCAATTTAAACTTTGACTTAAAATTAACAATCTAATTGACTATCTACGGCTTTTTCTTGGTCTTGAAAAATCGCCTCCCTTTGGTTTAAAATCAGAAGATCGTCTAGGAGACCTGCTAGAAGACTCACTATCGCTACGTCGTCCTTTTCCTTCAGATCTAAACCCAGAGCCCCCTTTAGAGCGATCGCTTCGACCTCTTCCACCGCCGCCGCTATAGCCGCCAGATCGACGTCCACCGCCACCACCTCTATTTCGCTCACGACTCTTTTTCTCAGTTATTTCAACATTTATAAAACGTCCGTCTTGTTTAAAATCTGTAAAGAATTCTAAAACTTTATCTTTATGAGCATTGTCGGTATTAAAAAAGGCAAAACTATCTTTAACGTCTACTTTGTAAACATCGTCCTGGTTGAGTTGTAAAGTGTCTCTAAGGAAATCCTTTAACTTCATCCAATCGTAGCCATCTTTACTTCCAATATTGATAAAAAAGCGCGCTGAATTGTCGTCTTGTGCATAGTCATCAGAACGACTTCCTTCAGATGGTGAGTTTAAATCTTTGGTTTTTTTGTAGTAATTAAAGAAACGAGTAAACTCTACTGAAAAGAATTTTTTGATTAACTCATCTTTAGAAACATCTTCAAATAAACTATTAATATCATTTAAGTAAGGGTCAATTTCATGATTGATTTCTGTGTCATGAATTTTACTTGCTAACGCTTTCAATTGAACCTCACATATTTCCATCCCGCTAGGAATTTCTTTTTTTATGAATTCTTTTTGAATAATTCGTTCAATACTCTTTATTTTTCGAACCTCACTTTTAGAAACAATAACCATAGAAATACCTGACTTTCCTGCACGACCTGTTCGGCCGCTTCGGTGGGTGTAGGTTTCTATTTCATCGGGCAGTTGGTAGTTGATAACATGTGTAATATCTTCGACGTCAATACCACGAGCTGCCACATCTGTAGCCACTAACATTTGGATTTGTTTAGCTCTAAATGACTTCATGACCACATCACGTTGATTTTGACTTAAATCGCCATGTAAGGCTCCTGCGCTGTACCCATCTTCAATAAGTTGTTCCGCTACTTTTTGAGTGTCTCTTTTGGTTCTACAAAATATAACCGAGAATATTTCAGGATTAGCATCTGCTAATCGCTTTAGTGCTTGGTAGCGATCTCTTGCTCCAACTAAGAAATATTCATGAGATACATTTTTACTTCCCATGTTTTTATGACCAACAGTTACTTCAGTAGGGTTGGCCATGAATTTTTTCGCAATTAAAGAAACCTCTTTCGGCATTGTTGCAGAAAACAACCAGGTGCTTTTCTCATCTGGAGTATGTGATAAGATTTCTGTGATATCCTCAAAGAATCCCATATTTAACATCTCATCAGCTTCATCAAGAACGGCATATTTAATTTTAGAGATATCAACCAGTCTACGACTGATCATATCTTTCATTCTTCCAGGAGTGGCGACGATGATTTGCGCGCCTCTTTTAACTTGTTTAGCCTGGTCTGTAATACTTGCACCACCATAAATAGCAGTAACATTAAGGCCTTTGCAATGCTTACCATAGAGTTTCATTTCATTGGTAATTTGCAAACAAAGCTCTCTTGTTGGTGACAAGATAAGTCCTTGAGTCGTACGACTGTCAATGTCTATTTTTTGCAGCATAGGAAATCCAAAAGCAGCTGTTTTACCAGTGCCTGTTTGCGCTAAGGCAACGAGATCTATGTCGTCTTCTAGTAAAAGTGGGATTGTTTTTTCTTGTACTTCACTAGGAGTTTCAAAACCTAAATCTGTAACGGCTTGGATCAAATGATCTTCAAGTCCAAGTTTATGGAATGCATTCATTTCTTGTAATTTTATTCGATATATGACTAAGTGTTACTTAGAAGCATATCGAACATACTTTAACCAAGCTTCATGTAACACATCCTCACCCTGAGGAATTTCAAGCGGCAAATATAGTGTTATTTTATTTAAAGCAAATTTAAATAGGTTACCAATTTTGTGATCGCTTTTCCACGATGCCCTATTTGGTTTTTTTTAGCTAGAGAAAGTTCCGCAAATGTTTGACTGTAACCAGCGGGTTTAAATATTGGATCATATCCAAACCCGCCTGTTCCATTTCTGAACTCGGTTATTTCACCTTTACAGACGCCTTCAAATGTGCTAATTCCCCCTTGATGGTAGAGAGCAACAACTGTTTTAAAACGGGCAGTACGGTTGTTTTTTTGTTTAAGCTCTGTGAGCAATAAATTCATATTTGATTCAGAACATCTCTCCGGACCAGCATAGCGTGCAGAGTAAACGCCTGGTGCACCATTTAAGGCAGTCACTTCTAATCCTGTGTCATCCGCAAAACAATCCAATCCGTAATGCTCTTTAATATATGTGGCCTTTTGGATGGCATTTCCTTCAATCGTGTCTTGCGTTTCTGGAATCTCTTCATGACACCCTATAGCTTCAAGGCTAACTAGCGTAATGTGAGAAGGGACTAAGGACTGAACTTCTTTAATTTTATTTAGGTTATTTGTGGCAAATACAATTTTCATAGAGTTGTTTTTATGCTAGCGATGGTGGTAAGGTTCATTTTTTAAAATTGTAAAACTTCTGTAGAGCTGTTCAATGATAAACAAACGAACCATTTGGTGTGAAAATGTCATTTTTGAAAGTGCTAGTTTCCCAGACGCTTTTTTGTAAACGGCATCAGAAAACCCATAGGGTCCTCCAATGACCAAAACGAGGCGCTTCAAGCCAGAGTTCATCTGTTTCTGTAGGAACTCTGAGAAACCAACTGAATTCATTTCTTTGCCATTTTCGTCAAGCAAAATTAGGCGATCTGAGTTAGATAGTTTGCTCAAAATAAGTTTTCCTTCCTCTTCTTTTTGAAGTTTTTCAGATAAATTTTTACTATTTTTTATGTCAGGAATGATTTCAAACGAAAATCGCACATAATGAATCAACCTTTTTTGATAGCTGTTTATTAGCTGGTCTAGTTCAGTTCGATCCGTTTTCCCTATCGCAATTAGTTTAATCTCCATTTTCCAATGTTAAATTATTTTTGAATAAGGTTATAGAATTGTTTACATATTTCCTTAACAATTCATATTTTAGCTACAAAGTTACAAATATGATTACCAACGCACAATTTAAAAACGAAGTACAATTAATAATTGAAAATGCTGTTCGAGAGGACGTTGGAGAAGGGGATTACAGCTCTTTGGCATGTATTCCTTCAAATGCCCATGGTAAAGCGAAACTATTAATCAAAGATAATGGCGTTATAGCAGGAATAAGCTTTGCTAAACAAGTATTTGATTATGTAGACTCTAATTTAGTTATTGAGACATTGATCAATGATGGTGATTCTGTCAAATTTGGAGATATAGCTTTTTATGTAGAAGGCTCTAAGCAATCAATTTTAAAAGCGGAGCGGATTGTTTTAAATGCAATGCAACGCATGAGTGCGATTGCAACGAAAACAAATTCCTATGTTGAGATTCTTAAGGGAACAAATACCAAAATATTAGATACCCGTAAAACTACACCGGGCTTTAGAGCTTTAGAGAAATGGGCTGTAGCCATTGGAGGCGGCGTTAACCATCGATTTGCCTTGTACGACATGATTATGCTTAAAGATAATCATATTGACTTTGCTGGTGGTATAACGAAAGCCATATCAATGACTAAAGATTATTTGAAAGAACATCAATTAGACCTTCCTATTGTGGTTGAGGCACGTGACTTAGACGAAATTTCTGAAATTTTAAAAAATGATGGCGTTTACCGGATTTTAATCGATAATTTCAACTATACAGACACTCAAAAAGCAATTGAATTGATTGGAGACCAATGTTTGACCGAGTCTTCTGGAGGAATAGATGAAATTACGCTAAGGCATTATGCAGAATGTGGCGTTGACTATATTTCTAGTGGAGCTTTGACACACTCAGTTTCCAATATGGATTTAAGTCTCAAAGCCGTTTAATGAATTCATCTTTAGAAAATAAAATAGATAAAATTCCTATCCTTAACTGGACAGCTAAAGTTTTGAAACAAATTAAACTTCCGGGCTTTGAAGGGCTTTCCGTTTTTGATTTGCTAGAGATGTACATCATTGGAATCTTTAAAGGGGCGCTCACAACTCGAGCAAGTGCGATTGCTTTTAGCTTCTTTACGGCCATATTTCCATTCTTATTATTTATTATAATTCTAATTCCATACATCCCATTTGATAATTTTCAAGTTGATTTCCTGTATTTTTTAGACTCTATTTTACCACCACATACATCGGACTTCTTTAACGAAAATATTTTTGAAAACATCAATCAGACGCATACCGGGGGATTGTTATCTACCGTTTTTTTAATTTCTATGTTTTTAATGGCTAATGGAGTTAATGCTGTTTTTTCTGCATTCGAAAATGCGTATCATCAGCAGATGAACCGGCACTTTATCAAACAATATATTTATGCACTTGGGGTAGCCATTATTTTGGTGGTACTTTTAATATTTACAGTGGTTGGTTTTGGATACGCTCAGATATACTTAATACCACCAATTCTTGAAAGATTTACAGCTGGTGACGCCGTTAGTGAGCTATTTTGGATTACTAGAGCTAAATATTTCTTTTTTGTTATAATGACCTACATTAGTATGGCCACCATTTATTATTTTGGAACTAAAGACGGGAAATTATCTAGTTTCTTTTCAGTAGGCGCATTATTTACTACTTTTTTGATTTTATTATCCTCTTATTTGTTCGGAATTTATATAGAAAACTTTTCAACATATAATGAGTTGTATGGCTCAATTGGTGCTTTGTTAATTCTCTTATTTTACTTTTGGTTGAATGCCAATATTATTCTTCTGGGTCATGAATTAAACTCGTCCCTTCAACTTTTAAAGAAAAAATGCAACCAATAATTCTCGATTTTGTGGAGGTTATTCTTCCGTTGCCTTTAGAGCGGAACTTTACCTATGCTATTACAGCTGCAGAAGCTCAGTTTATAAAGCCTGGTTTTAGAGTGGCAGTTCCTTTTGGAAAGCGCAATGTGTATACTGGTGTCGTTTATAAAGTTCATCAGGAAGCACCTACAGCTTATGAAGCAAAATCAATTCATAGTATTTTAGACAAATCATCTGTTTTAAATTTTCCTCAGTTTAAATTATGGGAATGGATTTCTAGTTATTATATGTGTACAATGGGAGAGGTTTTACGGGCTTCTTTGCCCAGTGTGTTTTTGCTTGAAAGTGAAACTTTAATTTCATTAAATAAATCCAGTGAGTTTGAATCCTCTTCCCTTAGTGATGAAGAGTATTTGGTGTTTGAAGCATTGCAGCAGCAATCGAGCTTAAAAATTGACGAAATAAACACGATCATCAATAAGAAAAATGCGTTCCCTATTTTACAGCGTTTATTGGACCAAAAGGCTATTGTTGTCGAACAAGAAGTATTAGAGAAATACAAGCCTAAACTTATCAGGTGTGTTAAAATTCATTCAGATTATGAATCTCAGGACGCCTTGCAAGGCCTGCTAACCTCACTAAGCCGTTCTGCCAAACAACGTGAGCTTGTTTTAAATTATTTTTCATTAGCGACGCAAAGCGATCAAATAAAAGTAACAGAACTTAAAACAAAGAGCAACGCTACTTCAACACAAATTAAAGCATTAATAGATAAAGGTGTTTTTGAAGACTACTTTTTTCAAACCGATCGAATTAAATTTGAAGACTCTGGAGTTGGTATTTCAAAGGCCCTTAATGAGTATCAAGAACAGGCTTTAACAGAGATTAACACGTCCTTTGAAACGCATGATATTAGTCTGTTGCATGGCGTTACATCTTCAGGAAAAACGGAGATATATGTAAAAAAAATAGAAGCTGTCATAGCTCAAGGAAAGCAAGTTCTTTATTTAGTGCCAGAAATCGCATTAACGTCTCAACTTGTACATCGCTTAGAACAGTATTTTGGAAACCAAATTGCAGTCTACCATTCTCGATATTCTCAAAATGAACGGCTTGAGGTTTGGAACCATGTTCTTAATAATTCAGAATCGGCAAGAGTAATCATTGGAGCACGCTCTTCGGTGCTCCTTCCTTTTAACGATTTAGGCCTCGTGATAGTTGACGAAGAACACGAGCAGTCTTACAAGCAATTTGATCCAGCTCCGCGTTACCACGCTCGAGATACTGCAATTGTGCTAGCTACTATGTTTAAGGCTAAAACACTTTTAGGATCTGCAACTCCAAGTATTGAAAGTTACTATAATGCCACAAAAGAGAATAAGTATGGTTATATAGCGCTTACACATCGTTTTAATAATGTTCTCATGCCCGAAATAGAATTGGTAGATCTACAGGATAAGTACAAGCGTAAACGAATGACAAATCATTTTAGTGACCGATTGCTTATTGAAATTAAAGACGCACTTGAATCTGGATTTCAAGTCATATTATTTCAAAACCGTCGAGGCTATTCTCCAATAGTTTCTTGTAACACTTGTGGTCATACCCCTGAGTGTCCAAATTGTGACGTCAGTCTTACGTTTCATCAATATAAAAACCAACTGAGGTGTCATTATTGCAGTTATGTGATGGCAATGCAAACGACTTGTGGTGCTTGTGGGGGAGTAGAAATTGATAGTAAAGGATTTGGTACAGAGCAAATTCAAGAAGAAATTGAGTTCCTATTTCCAGAGGCCAAAGTAGCTCGAATGGATTTAGATACCACTCGAGGAAAATACAGTTATGATCGCATTATTTCTAGTTTTGAAAACAAAGAGGTTGATATTTTGGTTGGCACCCAAATGGTAACCAAAGGCCTTGATTTCAGACATGTAAAACTAGTTGGGGTTCTTAATGCCGATCAGTTAATTAATTTCCCAGACTTCAGGGCTCATGAGCGAAGTTTCCAACTGCTTCAGCAGGTTTCGGGGCGTGCAGGTCGAACGGATATCAGGGGGAAAGTAATTATTCAGACGTATAACCCAAACCACACAATACTTCAGCAAGTATCGGTAAATGATTATGAGTCTATGTTTGCTGAACAACTTGAAGATCGACGGATTTATAAATACCCACCATACTGTCGTTTAATCAAGCTTACCCTTAAGCATAAAGACTATAATAAAGTAAACGATGGAGCTGAGTGGTTAGCGATTAGTTTGCGTCGAGTTTTTAAAGTCAATGTTTTAGGTCCAGAATTTCCAGTTGTTTCAAGGATTAGAAACCAATATCATAAAAATATTCTATTGAAAATTCCTCAAAATCAATCATTGGTAAAAACGAAGGCTGTTATAAATAAAATCAAAACAACTTTCTTAAGCACTAAGGACTACCGAGCAGTAAAGGTATTAATTAATGTAGATAGTTATTAATTAACGATAATATCCAAAGCCTGAGTTAGTTCCGTTTTTCGAGTTCTACTCAACGGAAGTTTTATTTTTTCTATCTCTACGTGCTTGCTGTCATATCGATCCACCTTTTTGAGGTTTACAATGTAGGATTTATGAATCCTTAAAAACAGTCCTTTTGGGAGTTCGTTCTCAAAAGCTTTCATAGTTGATAAAATGACAAAACTTTTATCTTTAGTTATCAATTTAACGTAATCTCCTAGCGCTTCAATCCATTTGATTTCATTAACATATATTTTTCGTTTTTTTAAGTTGCTTTTAACGAAAATATGTTCACTATCAAAATCTTGGAAATTTTGAATCATTTTAGCTTGTAGAACTGTTCTTGAAATGGCCTCATTAAATCTGTTTTTAGTAACAGGTTTTGAAAGAAAGTCACACACATTATAGTCAAAAGCTTTAAATGCATGTGATTTATCATCACTTACAATAACTACATGAGGCATTGTTGCTGTTGTGTCATTCTTATAAAGATCAAGCAGGTCAAAACCGTCTAAAACAGGGAAATTAACGTCCATTATAATTAAATCTACACTAGTTGTTAGTAAAAACCGTTTAGATTCAAGGGCTGAAGCGAATTCACCAATCAGGTTAAGTGAAGGGTGGTCGTTAATAAGTTTTAAAGTAGCCAATCGTTGGTTAGGGTTGTCATCAACAATTACACAATTTAAGGTCATCTTGATTAGTTTTGAAAGTCGTCAATTACAATATTACAAAAAATAAATCGTTTAAAACCATAAAAATCCGTTAAACGTATTTAATGTTAGAAATTAAATAATGTTATATAATGTTGTCTAAACAATAATTAATACTTATTTTTGCAGCCATTTTAAAACAAAAAATTATAGAATTTATGAATCATTACGAAACTGTTTTCATCTTGAATCCCGTTTTATCTGACATCCAGATAAAGGAAACAGTAAAGAAATACGAGGACTTACTCGTTTCTAAAGGAGCAAAGATGGTATCGAAAGAAGATTGGGGGCTAAAGAAATTAGCGTATCCAATTCAAAACAAAAAAAGTGGATTTTACCACTTGTTTGAATTTACTGCTCCCGGAGAGGCTATAGGCCCTTTAGAAGTAGAATTTAGACGTGACGAGCGTTTTATGCGTTATCTAACAGTTAGTTTAGATAAGCATGCGATATCATGGGCTGAAAGAAGAAGAGTTAAACTTAAAGAAAAAGCGTAATTATGTCTATAGAACAACAAGCCAAAGGAAAAAAAGATGGTGAAATCAGATATTTAACGCCTTTAAATATTGACACCAACAAAGCAAAAAAATATTGTCGTTTCAAGAAATCAGGTATAAAGTATATCGATTACAAAGATCCAGACTTTTTAATAAAATTTGTAAACGAACAAGGTAAGTTATTGCCAAGACGTTTAACTGGAACTTCATTAAAGTATCAAAGAAAGGTATCTGTAGCTGTTAAAAGAGCAAGACACTTAGCCTTGATGCCATACGTAGCTGATTTATTGAAATAAAACTATTATAACTATGGAACTTATATTAAAACATGACGTAGAAGGATTGGGGTTTAAAGACGATGTTGTAACAGTTAAAAACGGTTATGGTAGAAACTTTTTAATTCCAGGTGGTAAAGCCATTCTTGCTACGGTATCTGCTAGAAAAGTATTAGCAGAAAACTTAAAACAACGTGCCTTCAAAGAAAAGAAAATCGTTGATGAAGCACAAGCTATTGCAGAAGCATTAAAAGCTTTAGAAATCAAAATATCAGCGAAAGTTGGTACTGGAGATAAATTATTTGGATCTGTTAATAATATTGATCTTGCTGCTTCTTTAGATAAAGCGGGTCATGCTATTGATAAGAAATTTATTAATGTTACAGGAGGTAACGTAAAACGTCTTGGTAAATACAATGCTGTTGTACGTCTTCATAGAGATGTAGCAGTTGATTTACCTTTCGAAATAATAGCAGGTAGTTAATATTTGTTGTTAATAAAAAGTTAATAAATTACAATTTTATTAAGCCTACACATAAGTGTAGGCTTTTTTTTTGTTGTAATTTTAACTTCTATTAACTAAACAATTTAACAACATGAAAAAATTAGTAACACTTTTTATTTTCATTTTTACTTGCTCATTGTCGTTTTCTCAGGTAACAACATCAAGTATTAAGGGAGTTATTTCCGATGAAGCTAGTGCCGGCTTACCTGGAGCAAACGTAGTGGTAGTACACACGCCTACAGGAACGACCTATGGCGCAGCTACCGATATTGATGGTAGATTTAATCTTGTCAACCTTAGAGTTGGTGGCCCCTACACGGTTTCCGTAAGCTATATTGGTTACAATGAACAATCTTTTGATAACGTGTATCTTACCTTAGGTAAAACAGAAGTTTTAAGCTTAGCGATGACTCCTGATTCACAACAATTAGACGCAGTACTGATTACTGCAAGCAATACAAAAGGCGTTTTTGGTAGCGATCGTACTGGAGCTGAAACGAATGTCGGACGTAAAGAGTTAACAACACTTCCTACTATATCTAGATCTGCTTCTGACTTTACTCGTTTAGAGCCTACGGCAAGTAATGGTTCTTTTGGGGGACGTAATGATCAATACAATAACTTTTCTTTAGATGGTGCCATCTTCAACAATCCATTTGGATTGGATGCAGCAACGCCAGGAGGTCAAACAAATGCGCAGCCAGTTTCTTTGGATGCGATTGATCAAATTCAAGTCTCTACAGCGCCTTACGATGTCACACAATCTGGATTTACAGGGGCTTCAGTAAATGCGGTTACAAAAAGTGGTTCTAACGAATTCAAAGGAACTGTTTATGGTTTTTACAGAGACCAAGACATGACCGGTTCCAAGGTTAAAGGGGAAGATATTTTTGTACCTACTTTGACACAAGAACAAACAGGATTTAGTATTGGGGGTCCAATCATAAAAAATAAATTATTCTTTTTTGCCAACTATGAAGAAGACAAAAGAACAGATTTAGGGCAATCTTGGTTGCCTAACACAGGCACAGGAGCGATTAATGAATCTTCTGTGTTAGAATCAGACTTAATGGCTGTACAAGGGGCATTGTCTGCCTTAGGATACGATACGGGAGCATACGAAGGCTTTACTCACGATGCGCAGTCTAGTAAAGGAATCTTTAAATTGGACTGGAATGTAAATGACAATAACCAATTAGCGATTATTTATAACTGGTTAGATGCGTCCAAAGACAAGCCTGCTCACCCTACAGCGTTAGGTGCTAGGGGTCCAAATGCAACCACACTTCAGTTCCAGAATTCTGGATATCAAATTAACAATAAATTAAATTCGCTTCAACTCGAATTAAACTCAAGGTTATCTGATAATGTGTCTAATAAAATGCAATTTGGCTACACCGTGTTTGAAGATTTTAGAAATTCAATGTCTACACCAGCGCCA
>TARA_B110000503_G_scaffold34839_1_pt1 | contig 24223 bp, 24 predicted proteins | sample TARA_B110000503 | Tara Oceans TARA_B110000503 (sample SAMEA4397472) | marine metagenome | biome: Polar Biome; feature: [SRF] surface water layer (ENVO:00010504); material: water (ENVO:00002006), including particulate matter (ENVO:01000060) such as... | depth 5 m | reverse complement strand
GCTGTAGTGCGCTTGGGTGAGTCTTATATTTATCGACGCTATATTACCGGCAAACGACCCGATACCGATTCTGTACTTTCGTTAATGAAACTTTTTCTGCGCTAAGGCGCCACATTCCGCTGTGCAGAATGTATTCAATCCTGACAGGCACTTGGTATTCGCTGGCCATTATCGGAACGCAAAGATGAGTTCGTCTGATGATTGGAGTAGGGTGGTCGCTTGAAATGCGGAGACGTTACTCTATTGCCCATAGGGCGTTAACGTGCCTAAACCAGTATGAATACTTAACTTCGGGACACCGTTATGAAGACCTTTTCCATTGTTGCACTGTTAGCCATTACTTTGGGTACTACGCCTTTCGCACTGGCGCAAAACGAAACCGGCGCGACACAGCCAGAATCTGAGGCCACGTTCGAATACGTCGAATTGAACGCGCTTGGGGATCCCGCTGAAGTGCTGGAGGTTAAGGTCGGTACACGTCTGCCCTTGCAAGCCGGCGAGGTCAGGGTCCAGGTGCTGGCAACACCGATTCACCCATCGGATCTGTTACAAATTGCGGGTAACTATGGTGTTGCCCCCGCACTACCTTCTACCCCCGGCCATGAGGGCGTTGGGCAGGTGCTAGAGGTTTCCGCTGGCGTGTCGAACCTGACTGTGGGTCAGCTGGTACTGCTGGCCGGCGGTGGAACCTGGCGCGATGAAATGGTGGCCGCCTCGACCAACTTTATTCCGTTGCCCGGCCTCGGCGAACCCAGCACCGCCCTGATTGAGCAGCTTTCCATGGCCGTAGTGAACCCGCTCACAGCGCTACTCATACTGACGTCTTTCGTTGAACTGGAAGAGGGCGACTGGCTGGTGCAGAGTGCGGCAAATTCGGCCGTTGGCGGCTATATTATCCAGCTGGCAAAACAGCGTGGCTTGAAGACGATAAATGTTGTGCGCCGCGACGGCCTGGCTGATAAATTGATGGCAATGGGTGCCGACGTGGTGTTAATAGACGGACCGGATCTCGCTGCCCAAATCGCTGCAGCAGCAGGCAACGAACCTGTTGCACTTGCAATCGATGCGGTCGGTGGTGACACCTTCACTCGCCTTTCAAATAGCCTGGGTTATGGTGGCACGGTTGTCGCCTATGGCGCACTTTCTGGAAAACCCGCTACCTTGTACACAGCGATAACCATTTTCAATGACCTACGTATACGCGGATTCTGGCTATCCAAGTGGTTTGAGACGACCAGCATGGAAGAAAAGCAGGCGGCGATCGGGCAGGTAATTCCGCTGGTCGCCAGTGGAGTGTTAAAAGCCGAGGTAGACTCGCGGTTTAGCGTTGGTGAAATCAAGAACGCAGTGTCTCGGGCAGCGCAGAGCGGTAGAAATGGCAAGGTGCTCATCGTGCCTGGCAAGAACCAACAGCAGGCGGAGTAGCATGAGTATTCAAGACATCGCAGTATCCCATAACGTTAGGAAGAAGCTGTTGCAGGCGGTGAAAGACGAGGCCGTGTTGATTCAGGATACGGATGGCGCCGTGGTGGTGAATGTTGCGGCTTATGTGGCATTGAAAGCGGATACGGGTAAAGAACCTCTGGAGGATGTGCTGGGTGACGTTGAGCTGGATCTGAGTGCTGAGTTCGTTGTATTTGAATGAGTGGGATGGAACCAGACGATGATCGGCGCAGTGCAGGTCCGAATAGAGCACATCTTATTCTGCCCGGACACTAAAATGCTGAGCCAGGATTATTGATGTCTTGTTCATTGGTGTCCCGGTGGTGGAGTGCGTTGATGAGATGAAGGGTTAGAGGCCAAAGCGGGCGCAGTAGTCGGCGAATAAATGGCCGTCTGCGTCACGGCTCAATCCGAAGTCCTCCAGCGTATAACGATGCCTGCCGTGCTTGTCTCGCGGCCGATTGTCGAGATAGGTTGTCATCGCTTGTGCGGCTTCGTGGCTAAGCTCAAAGGCAAAATGCTGATACAGCTTTTCAATAGCGCTAATAGGGTCGCTGACAATGTCCTCAAAATAAACATCGAAAAAGCGACTTTCTTTGTCTGGCATCGCGTCGCGTTGTGCCATGCCCTGCTGTACCGCTTCAGAAAAATGTTCAATCTCGCAACGTCCCACCACTTCAGGTGAAATATCGTCGCTAAAAGCACTGTGCAAGGTGCAGGCAAGACTGGAAACCGAAGCGATAACATCCATCGGGTCGCGGTGAGTCTGCACAATGGCTGCATCGGGATACTGTGCGACGATGGCATCGAGATAATTTATATGGGCGGGTGTTTTCAACACCCAGCGCTGTTTCATAAAATCCACTTGCAGGTGTTGCAGAAACTGATAGTGCCAGCGGTAACTTGATTCCATATCCCAGTGTCGCGTCCAGCGTCGGTAAGCCGGTATTTGGAAGACCGCACCGAACTGGTCGCTGACAAAGTTGGACGCCAATATCGACACGCACTCCTGTGGCAGGCGCGCGCCGGTCTCGTGCATCGCGCGAAAACCTGGCGCTAATGTTTCTACGCGTGAATCGCCCTTTTCAACGGAAGCGATGCGGGCGTCTGTGCTGAAGGTGTTCGCCTGGGCGGGCGGTATTGGTTGCGCGACCTCCCAGCTGATGGGCGCGCGATGGGCGGGGTCCTGCGCCAGTAATTCATACAAAATAGTGGTGCCAGTACGCGGCAGTCCCATCACAAATAAGGGGCGTTTAATGGTTTGCTGCGCCACCTCGGGACGTCGCTTGCGATAATCAATTAACTGCAGCCGCTTACTGAGCTCAGTGACCAGCATTGCATGCGCGGCCACGCGGCCGATTTGAGAGAGTTGCGCCTCGGTTTCCAGCGCCGTGATTAGCTGCTTCAAGCCGTCCAGGCAGCAAGCGCCGCCGTAGTCTGACAAGCCGGTTTCCCTGCTGGCCTGGGCCATCAATTTATCGATACGCAGGCTGGGCAGGCGAATTCCCATTGCGCGTGCGCCGCGGCCTATATGGTTGATCAGTTTGACTGCGCGCGGGCGATTGGGTGATGGGTATTGCATGTAAAATCTCGCTTCTAGGCTAAGTGGGAAGCGACGTCGTCCACCGACATGACGACGCAGTGAGGTTTTGCAGGATCTTCTGCCGGCAGTAAAAAGCGCCAGAAGATCGTGCCCTGTGGATGGCCACCAGTATCGAGCCAGTTGGGTACAGCGGGGTCGCGTTGTGCGATCACGATGCAATAAGTACCGTTTTCGTCGACTGTGATTTGGGCGCCGTTCAGCGACGAGTTGCGATTGCGGTATTCCAGCGTCTGCATATGCTTGTTCCAGAGCATAACGTTGGCAAACACCCCCTTGGGTAACGTGCCCGTCATCACCAGCGCTTGATCGGGCGTGAGATCCCAGGTACCCATGGAATAGACGATATCCGCCGCACCGGGTACCGGCAGCCCACTGTCCCGGAAGCTAAAGGGTTTCGCCACGTCGTTGGGGACTGTGCTGGCGAATGGGGCCCTGGAAGCGGTGCCGGGCAAGTTTTGGCCAACGGTGGCCTGGCGGAGGAGGGCAACGCCTTCTGCCATGCGCGCAGCCAGGTCTTCATCGGTGAGGGGCGGCGGTGGCCCCACCTCATCCAGGCAGCGAATATCGATGCGCACGGCAATATCAGGGTCGTTTTGTACCGACGTCTGCAGCTCGAAATAGCTGCGGACGATCAGACAATGGGCGCCCGCCTTTAACTCGACCCAGTTACCCTCGTGGTGGTTTGCACTGAAGATCACTTCGTAGTGACCGTCGGCGTCGATCTCAAAATCATGGTTATTGACGTCACCCAGTAGTGGGCCAGCAAGGCCGCCATCGTCCGCCTGACCGTGCACAGTAAAGGAGGTGTAGCACTCCCTGTCGACCGTGCCACTCACTCGATAGCTGCGGTCAGCGCGGAGCCGGGTATAGTGATAAATCGCATCGGGATTGTCGCCCTGAAGCTTGCGCACGGGTGACACAATGGCGGCAAAACGCGGGTGCTCGGGGTCGGCCTCGAAAAATAATTCGGATGCGATACTGAGCAGCTGACCGACATAACGGTAACCCTCCACAACATCGAGTGGCTGGTTAAAACGGGCGGATGAATTAATATAGCCATCGCGTATTTCGCCGAGTGCGGCAATCAAGTCATCGAAGACTTCTGTGGTCCTGGGGGCGAGATTCAGTGGATCTTGCATGGTGGTTTACTCTTTAATGAACAGTGTTACATAATATAGTCACTCAAACAGTTTTGGTAAGTCAAGCCGATGATAAATAAAGTCGTCACTAAAAAGCTCGGCCGGCCTGCACGGACCAGTCGAGAGGATATGCTCAATGCGGCTCTGGCCTTGTTGCGTGAGGGCGAAGCGGTCTTGTCGATGCGTAATTTGGCTGCCCGCCTGGGAACCGCGCCCACCTCAATCTACAATTACTTTGCCAGTAAAGAGGACTTACTGAATCAGCTAGCGGAGGTTGCTCTCGATGATTTATGGCTTGATTGCCGTGACAAGGGGCCCTGGCAGCAGCAATTGTCGCAGTGGATGCATCATTTCCATAAAGCGTTACTGCAGTCACCCGAGTTGATGACCCTGATTTCACTGGCCTGCGTCTCGCAAAGTTTTCTCAGCAATGTGAAACAGCTTTTTGACCTGCTGTCACGAGCAGGCTTTACGGATGCCCAATGTGCTCGGCAGGCACAGAGTTTGGTATGGGAGGTAATGGGCTTTACGTCGTTTCAGATCACTTCGGCACAGCCTCAACTGCAAAAGCGGTTTAAACAAAATGCAAAGCAATCGTCGTACCCCGAGATGACGCGTTATCTGGCCATGACCAGCGCTAACTATGATGAGCTTTGGGAGGCGACAGTGGCACGCACAATGGCGGGCTTGGAGGCGATGGCGCAGCAGGAGAACGCGCGATAATTTGGTGGCATTTCGTGCACCTGACTTTTAGTGCATTGTAGAGCGCTCGCCGGGTTAGATCGATCGTGCGATCAGCGCTGTAGGCCCAACCCGGAATACGCCAGGAGTACCTATCCATTACCGTAGCTAGGTAACGGCGCTGCCCTACAGCAACGTTTAGACGCCTCAGGGCCCTGAAGACACGGGGACTACCATAGCTCTGATGACTTGCGTCGTGAGCCTCACAAATCTGTGACAACAACTGCTCGTCCTCAACCGAGCGACGACTCGGCGGTCGCTCTTTCCAGGCATGGTATCTGCTGGGACTCACTCCATAAAGGTCACACATGCGTGTCACCGCGTACGTTTTTTTGTGGTGGTGGATGAACGCGAAGATGTCTGATTTCGAATAGAAGTGAACTCGATGGCTTTTTTTAAAAGGTCATGCTCCACCTTCAAGCGCTTATAATCCTTCTTGATGCGACGTAATTCCTTCAACTCGCCGGCCACTTCTTTGTCGACATCTGCACCTTTGGCCATGACCTTACCCTCTCGCATTTCCTTGCGCCAACGAGACAATATAAGCGGGTGTATGTAAAGCGAGCCAGCAACATCTTGTACTTCAATACCTTCGATCTGGCTGAGGCGCACGGCAGTAGCCTTGAAGTGATCGCTGTATTTATAGGTCGTTCTGGGGCCTGGTTTCGGCATTGTGGATCTCCTTGTTAGTTAGATCAGGCTGTCCACTAAACCGTAGGAACTCCGTCGACTAGTCCACACGTTTAGTTATCAGCTGGCGCAGCGTTGGTGATAACTCGCGAAATTGGCGCGCGTTCGGTATGATAGCGACCCACTGTTTACGCCGACCTATAACGGACGCCGCTCTTGTCTAAATGTCATTCTCTCTGGACGTGGTTGTTTCTAATTTTTAGCGGTATCGCTCAGCGGCCGCCTGCGTAAGGTGTCGATCTTCGACTGGCTGTATCGGGCGAGATTCTCCAAAGAGGCCGGGACTAGCGTCCTTGAATAGGGCGTTACTTCTTCTGCCATCCGAGCTTATATGCCGAGGCAATAAACGGGAGAGTTATGGATAAATCTGTCTATATTTTACTAGCCTCAACAGCCTTTTTGGTGGCTTGCAGTTCGTCCGATTCAAACTCTGTGAGTTCTTCCGTTCCTGAGTATGGATTAACTGAAAAGCCGTACACAGCGTTGCAACAGGTATGGGTGCCAAAAGAACCTGCGCCCGGCGTACGCCAACTGATGGACGATGGGACCTTTACGGTTTACCAACATTCCAGGTACCTGGAAAGCGGCCTTGGCGCTAGCCTGGAAGACGGCTTTCCCTGGCTAGAGCATCTGGAGTTGGCTCGCGGATTCCCGGGGCAGGGCTTGGCGCGTAAGAGCCTTGCTTACTTTTTGGTGATGGCAGATCCCCAGATTATTGATGAAGAGTCGCCAATCAGAATGGATGGCTATGCCAAGGTTTACCGCCCAGGTGGTCAACTCACCCCGCAGGTTTTTGAGGCGCATGTCCGCACTGCGCGACGCATTAGCGATAGCAGTAGCCGGCCCTTCGATTTTGCCATTATCGCAGGGGATCTGACGGACACCAGCCAGAAGAATGAACTTAATTGGATGATAACGGCTTTGAACGGTGGTGTGATCGATCCTGATTCAGGTGTAGACGATGACCCCAACCCGGGCCCGGGGAATGACTACAATGATCCGTTTTTATCGATTGGTCTTAATTCACCCTGGTACGCGGCATTGGGTAATCACGATGTGCTGCATGTCGGTGGTTTTGGTCTGATTGACGACACGCTGCGGGAGGCAGCGCAGAGTGACCACCTGTTTACCGGGAGTCCCCTGAGTAGAATTTGGGGCGGTTATGTCGCGGGGGATACGCCAGACCACAAAGTTATTCTTGATGCCAGTATTATCACGCCAGCCGATCCTGAGCGGTTACCACTTAACGAGACTGAGTTTTTGCAGGCATTGCACGATGCCGGCGGATCTCCTTCTGGTCATGGCTTTAGCCAAAGTGATGTCAGGGCCAAAAAAGGCTACTACAGTGTTTATCCCGTTCCCGGAAAACCGATCAGAATGATTGTATTGGACTCGACTGACGCAGCTGAGCAGTCTCTTGGCATCGCTCAGTTGGGCTCGATGGATCAAACGCAGTTTTCCTGGCTACATGATGAGCTGGTGAGCGCTGCTGGGAATCAGGAGTTAGTGATTGTGGTTTCCCATCACCGTCTGCAAGATTTTCACGATCAAAGTGAAGTGCCTGCAGAGATGATAAAGAACTTACTATTGAGCTCAAATAACGTCATCTTGCATCTGACCGGGCATGGCCACACAGACAGCAAGACCCTGCAGTCAGCGAGCGGGGAGGGGGGCTATTGGGAACTAATGACCGCATCAACTATCGATTTCCCACTGCAGAGTCGGGTTATGGAATTGGTTGATGAGGGCAATGGTTACCTGTCGATATATGTAACCAACTTTGATCATAACTCGGACGAAACGACCCTGGCTTTTAAGGCGCGGCAACTTGCGGCCGGCAAGCTGGCTTTCGGTACGACTGCTTTCAATGGGGACACGGTTGCCTTTTGGGCAGAGGACGTTCAGTCGCAGAACCTGTTATTGCGGGTAGCGCTTCCGGATGGTGTGAGTAGCAACCTGGCAGTGGTTGCCGACTGGTCCGAAACAATAGAGTCCATTGAAACGTTGTTACGCTTCTAGAGGTACTCATGAGGCGGTGGACGCACGGGAGTGCCCCGTTGGGGGAATATCGAAAAAAGATTCCAGTATTGGGAGAATGCTATGCGAGGTACAGGCGCGAGCAGTTTCACGGGTCAGTCCAATCAACACTTACGTCGTCCCCCCGGAATTAAGCCACCACCGGGTACTCCGGGTTGAGAAAGTAGCGGTAAAAGCTGTTACTGGAACTCATAACGTGATGTCCGATTGTGTGCATGCGCGGTCTCTATTTGCCTGTAAGGGCTTGGCTCAGGCAAGGAAATAGAGGTACCTTGCGCAGCTGAGCGAGTCTTCCGGCTGCAGTTCGGACGGTGGAATTGACGCCTCTATGGCGACGGGTTCATCGAATATCCGCTTGGCGTCGAAGCGGGTGATCGAATCCAGATTTTTGACAAAGACAGGGTCGAGCATCAAGCCATCGCTGGCGCCCTCTTGTCCGAGCCGCTACTGTCGCTGTTGGAGCAAGCGGGCAAAACAATAGCCACTGTTAACAGAATCAGTAGTCGTACTGGAAAATTATTAGACAGTGTCATCGATCGCTATTCAGACCTTAATGCGGTGTAGGTGGCTTTTCCACCAATGGTGGCAGTAACAGCTAACTATCAGCTATCATTAGCGAATGGCTCACTCGCGATGCATAGGTCAAAAAAATGCTAACACTCCACGGTTTCCCCTTTTCGAATTACCACAACATTGTGAAGCACACGCTGCTATACAAGGGTATCCCTTTCGAGGAACACATTGCCTATCCTGGTTCCGCAGAACTGATGGCGGTAAGCCCGGCAGGCAAAGCCCCGGCGATGACAACAGAGCGAGGTACACAACTCTCCGAGAGCAGTGTACTGGTTGAGTACCTGGAGGATGCATACCCTCAGAATCCACTTTTTCCAGCCGAGCCAGATGCCAGAGCACGCGTACGCCAGCTGATGAAGATATCTGAACTGTACCTGGAGCTGCCGGCAAGGCGGTTGCTCCCTGCGGTATTGGGTAACGCTACCATTGACGAAGCGACGCTCGAGGAGATCCGAGCTACATTGAACAGGGGTACCCAGAGTCTCATCCAGCTGGCCCAGTTCACACCTTTTGTGGCAGGCAATGAGTTGACCTTGGCAGATATCTACCTTCGATATGCGCTATCTATTCCAAAAATGGTGGGGCCGTCGCATTTACAGTGGGATGTTATGGAGGCCGTGCCGGGACTGGCCGCCTGGGACGCCATGATGGCCGAGTCTGACATCGCCAAATCTATAGACGCAGATCAACAGGCTAATACAGCTGATTTTATGGCCTATATAACAGGCAGCAGTAAGGGATAAACGCTGCAACACCGCGGCGGACTGCGGCGCTGCTAAAAGGGCGTTTATTTGGCTGACACTCTGGCCTTTTCCGCCCGCTGTTCGGCGATAATCTTCTTCTCGACGGACACCATTGCCGGTGTCTCGAGGGTGATATTCCCCAGCATACCGGCGCGATATTCATTGATCAGGATGGATGACACCTTCTCCATATCGACCCGGCCGCCACTTCGCAGACAGCCCCGTTTAGCGCCCATGACTTCGAGGAATTCAATGTCGGAGGCGGGTAGTTCCGTCATTTTGTAGCGCGTCATCAAGTTTTGTGGGTAGTGCTGTAGCAGAAAACCGCTGAGATACATGGCGATATCTTCTATCTCAATGGCCGTGTCCTTGATAGCCCCGGAGGCGGCCAGCCGGTATCCGCTGTTCTCGTTATGTATTTTGGGCCACAGAATGCCAGGCGTATCCAGAAATACCAGATCCTCGTTGATGCTGATTCTCTGCATGCCCTTGGTGATCGCGGGTTCGTTGCCGGTTTTGGCAACTTTGCGTCCAGCAACCGTATTGATCAGCGTAGATTTTCCCACATTGGGTATGCCGGTAATCATAGCCTGTAAATTGAACTTTGATTTGGCTATCCGTGGCACCATCTTGTGGCAAAGTTGAATCAATTTTTGCGCTTTGTCGGTTTGATTCAACGTGGTGAGCATCGTTTTTACCGAGGAGTACTGCTCAAAGTACTCCTGCCATAGCAGGGTTATTTCGGGGTCCGCCAGATCCGACTTACTCAGTATTTTGATACAGGGCTTGTCCTTGGTCAGGGTTGCGATAGACGGATTCTGGCTGCTGTAGGGCAGGCGGCAATCCAGTAACTCAATAACCAGATCCACCTGAGGCAGAATTTTTTTCATTTCCTTGTTGGCCTTGTACATGTGGCCGGGATACCAATTGATCGCCATGTAGCGAGTGCTCCTGCTCTAGATGCCCGGATCTATGCCAGTCATGTCCATGGATAATTCCCACAGCCGCGTATGGGCCATGACAGAGAGTGTGTTGTCATTTACAGCTGACAAGCGCCGCTGTAGTTCATAACCGAAAAGCAGGTTGGCCAGACTGCTTTGGGCGCAGCGCGTCACACGGTTGTAACGTTTCTCTGCATCATTGATCAGTACATCTAGCTGTGCCTCCTGCTCGACCGCCGCCGCAGCACGCTTGATGGACGCCAGGCTGGCCAGATCAAGGGCGATGATGTCTATGTCGGCATCGGGGTGGGCGGTCAGTATGTCTGCGACAGCCTGGCTCGCCCTGGATTGTGAGCGGCAACCTATCAGCACCCGGGCGCCTCGTCCCGCCAATACCTTGGCAGCTTCAAAGCCCAAGCCCGCATTCGCACCGGTAATGAAGATAGTCCTGCCTGTCTGGTCGGGAACGACCGCAGCAGTGAAACCTCTCATTGGTTTGTTCCTTTCAATTAGCGACAGAGATTGGTACGTCGCTGGCTGGGAAGCAGGTTAACAAAAACTGCCTGCTTCTACCTGATTTTCGCCTGTCTCTGGCGAATTCATAATTTGGGCCACTCTAGTTTGCCAGATTTTGGTAAATGTGTTGGCTAACTCGCAAAAACGCAGGATGGGTATGCTGTTGCTAGCCACCTCTCTTGTTGGCTGTAACAATGACAGTAATTCCTTCGACACTCAAAAGTTCTCTTCCCTCTACTGTGCTATCTGGCCAAGTGCGGTAACCCTTCGGATAACACCAGCGTGACGCCACAGTTCTCCGGCCTGATGAAAAACGATACGTACTTGAACATTGGTAGACTGAAAGTCAGGTGATTCTGCGATTCATATTCGTTCGTTTCTGAACGAGCGCCTAAACGGTAGCGCCACGGTAATTTGTCGAAACCGTTGTATGCGTGTGAAAACTATTGGTTCCGTCACAGGGATTCGTACAACAATTCTTTGCGACGATTCCAGACTATCCGTTCCAGCCGGGTGGCTCTTTGAGCGCCGGCCCCGCCATCGCGCGAATTTCTCTTGGGTGCAGTGTTCGACCATCTTTGCTGGTGGCACTCATGCGGCGGATAGGCTGACCGTTTTCCCGTTCTACAAAGGTAATGCGAGCCCCGTCCACATTGGGCCGGTGCCTGTCGCCCCAATGCGTCATCGACAGCAACACAGGGTGCAGATCCAGGCCACGTTCGGTGAGCACATATTCGGCATGGGCACCCTTGGATGATTCACGTCGCGCCATGATGCCCTCGTCTACCAGCATATTCAGTCTGGCACTGAGAATATTCTTGGCAATACCCAGGCTGCGCTCGAACTGACCGAATCGTTTCGCCCCAAAGAAGGCATCCCTGAGAATCAGCAGAGTCCAGCGCTCGCCAATGATGGTTAGTGTCTGCGCCAATGAGCAGTTCATGTGATCGAAGCTCTTATACTTCACGGTGTTCCTAATCAGATTTCAATACCCGTTGCAGCCTATGGTTTTGTCATGCTACCGTCAAGTTTCATGATACAACCCTATAGCGATCTGACACGAATTCGACGGAGGTATTAGCATGAAACCAGTCTGTTTGGTGATTGGCGCCGGCGCCGGTATTGGCGGAAATGTGGGCAAGCGGTTTGCCGCCGGCGGCTATCATACGGTGCTGTGTCGGCGCAGCGATGAAGAGGGTCTACAGCGATTGGTGGCGGAGATCGAAGCTGCGGGCGGCTCAGCCAGCGGTGACCTGCTTAACGCGATCGAGGAAGGCAGTATCGAAGCGCGTGTAGCCGCCATCGAAAAGGACATTGGGCCCATTGAGGTAGTGCTTTACAACCTCGGCGCCCAGATCGGTGATCGTTCGCTGGCGGACACCAGTTACAAGGCGTTCGAGATGGGTTGGCAGCTCGCTACCTTTGGTTTGTTTCGCACCGCCTCGGTACTGTGCCCAAGGATGGAGGAACGTGGCAAAGGTGTGATCCTGGTGACCTCGGCTACCGCGGCAATGCGCGGCAATGCGGGGCAACATTCCCATGCCGCCGCCATGGCTGGGCGGCGTATGCTGTGTCAGTCACTGAACGCTGAGTTTGCGCCTAAGGGCATTCATGTGGCGCATATTCTTATCGATGGTGCGGTAGATGCCCCCGATACTCTGGGCAAAATTCTGGGTCCCGAGTTGTTCCAGGAACTTCGTGAAAAACGCGGCGGTGAGCATGATGGATTGATGCTGCCGGAACAGATGGCAGAAACCTACTTTCACGTGGCGCATCAACACCGCTCTGCCTGGACCCATGAACTGGATCTGCGGGCGTTTACCGACCTCGCCTGGTGGAACCACTAAGCATTCGTTTATAGCGGATAAAACAGGAGAAACTTTATGCCCAAACTGGAATTCATTTTCGATTTTGGAAGCCCGAATGCGTATTACTCGTACAAGGTGCTCCCTGACATTCTGGCACGCACCGGTGCCGAGGTGGAGATTCACCCAGTCCTGCTCGGCGGCCTGTTCAAGATCACCGGCAACCAGCCACCGATGATGGCCTTTGGCGGGGTTAAGGGAAAGCTGGAGTATGAGATGCTGGAATCTGCACGCTTTGTGGCGAAGCACCAGCTCACCGACTTCACATTCAACCCCCACTTTCCGGTGAATACCATCAGCATCATGCGCGGCTTACTGGCCGCACAGGCGCTAGGCTGCGAGAAGCTATATATTGATGTCGTATTCTCTGCCATGTGGGAGCAAAGCCTGAAAATGGATGATCTGGAAGTGATGGGTAAAGCCTTGCGCGAAGGTGGGCTCAATGCCGAGGCGATTTTGGAACTCATCCAAACGGATCCAATCAAGGAGAAGTTGAAGGCCAATACCCAGGCTGCGGCGGATCGCGGCGCGTTCGGTATTCCCACCTTCTTTGTTGGCGATGACATATACTTTGGCAAGGATCGTCTCGAGCAAGTTGAGGAAGCATTAGTGAGCGCTGCAGTTTTGACGCGCTAATGGCTGGGTTGCAGCAGTTAGAGCATGCGAGCAGGGCTCGCGAAAATCTTTTGCACCAGCGGCTCGAATGACTCCAGAGAGTCAACCTCGAAGTCGGGGTCAAACGCTGGCGCATCCCAGCGGTCCACCAATTTCTCAGCCAGCGGGTACCAGCTTTCTTCGGTAAAGTTTTCACGTAGCTTGGGATCCGCACCCAAGAACTCAAAGTAGAACTTACCCTGAAACTGCTGGTGATTGTAGATCGCATGATAGGCGTCATCCGAGATGTAGGGACGCATAATCTCAGCAGCGATCGCCCCATGATTTGGAATGTTCACTGCTTTCCCTACGTCATGTAAGAGCGCAATAGTCACTTCCTCATCGCTCGCGCCATCCCGGCGAGCCAGGGTGCCGGTCATGAGGCTGTGGTGTAGCTGGTTACAGGCAAACCCAAGAGTGACTTGCTCAAGGCTGCGCAGCATATCCATTAGTTGCATGGGCGCCTTGGCAAAGTGTTCCATGTGCGCGGCGCCAATTACGGCCCAATCGTCAGCGGTACCATCTTGCATTTTGGTAAACATACGGGCTCCTCGCCAAATAGGACAATTTAGTAGGTTTTGATGTAGTTATTTTCTCAGGTTTCACGAGAAAGTCACTCACTAGTTGCGTCATCACATATATACCGGCGTTCGCGTCCCATACAGTCGAACAAGCGATATTTTGATATCGGTGAATGGGAACCAAATTTGGGCGGGGTCTTGAGCATGAATTTCGATAATGCCGTATGCTCTTGCAATCGTCTGAAAACCACGTAAACGAACCGCAACCGAGGTTAATGTAATGCGTAGATGGCTAGTAGAATCTTTTGGCAACCCGGGCGAAGTCTGGCGCCTCGAGGACGATGCCGAATCGTTTGAGCCAGAGTCAGATCAACTCAAAATAGACGTTGAAGCGGCCGGGTTGGGTCTTCCTGATGTATTGATGTGTAACAACAATTACCCACTAACACCTCCATTACCTTTTACTCCATCGCAGGAGGCTGCTGGAAAAGTTGTTGCCGTCGGCGAAAATGTCGACAAGCGTTTAATCGGAACCCGTGTTCTGGGGCCGACTCTCTTCCAGGCACAACGTGGTGGCCTTGCCGAGTCATGCCTTATGCATGCTGCGAGCGCCCTACCCATTCCCGATGCAATGTCGGGTGTTGAGGCAGTAGGATGTGACCGCCAGCGCAAAAGAAATCACCTATGGCAACGGTGTTTTACTGGTGCTCGACCCCGTGGGGGGAAGGCCGGGCGCGCCGCATTCAAGGCGCTCGCGTTCGAGGGTCGATTTTTGGTTACAGGCTACGCCATCGAGCATATCGCGGCCGGAAAGGTTGAGGGCAAGGTGGTTGGCAGATTGTAATGCGACATAAGTCTGTCAGAGCAAGATAGATCAGTAAAGCCTGGCGATTCGGTAGTGGTTTGTCCTGTATGATAAGCGCATGAATGAAGCAGACAATCGCGAGTGCAATTTTCCGTGGCACGCTGCCGGTGCGCTGTTTTTCTGTCAAGCTGCGCTTATTGGTTTTGTTTTTGGCGTTTCCGTAACTGAGCGTGACGGTATCGTCTCGGCCGGCCTGCTGACGCAGGCCTACTATAGTCTCAGCTTGCTCGTGATGGGCAGTGTAGCTTGCATCAAAAGGCTGCCGCGCGGTTTTGGCGCCTGTGCTTGACTAGTTTATTGCCCGAAGCCAACCAGAAGAGCTAGCCATGAAAGCAACTGAAGATATTCACAGGAAGGTGGGCATCGTGATGATGATCCCATTATTGCTATGGGCAGTTACGGGTCTCGTTTTTTTAACAAAGCCGGGTTACGACGATGCGTACATCCAACTACAGCCAAAACTCTACAACATCGAAAGAGAGATTCGACTCCCCGATAACAAGCATTGGAATCAAGTGAAATTGTTACGTACCATCTTGGGGTATCACCTATTGGTTTCAGAGAACGGGCAATGGGTACACCTTGATCCAATTACGTTCAACGAGCGATCTTATCCCACTGAGTATGAGATAAAAGCCCTGATCAACGATGCAATTTTGACGAACAAGGAGCGATTTGGTGACGTCATTGCGATTGACAGGGATGTCGTCACAACTGATACCGATGTTCGAATAACCCTGGATTGGAACACGCTATCTTTGCAACAGTCGGGTCGCGATACGCGGTTGATTAACACCTTGTACAAAATTCACTACTTGCAATGGCTTGGACCGCCCACACTCGACAAAATTTTGGGTGCAATTGGTATATTTGGCCTAATGTTGCTAACCGTTTTTGGTTTAGCGACCTATGCCAAAAAGAGCCGCTCCAATCCGCCTTAGAGCGTTTTCTGGTATTGCCAACTTAATGACACCATATTGATAGAAGCAGTCCATGAAAACCTATGAGCGTCAACGATTCCCGCTAGATATCATTTCATATGCTGTTTGGCGTTACCGCTGGTTCAACCTGAGCTACAGAGACGTCGAGTCTCTGCTCGCTGAACGCGGCATCACAGTCAGGCATGAATCGGCCCGACTCTGGCACCCCAAGCACTCGCTTCGCTCATGGGGCAGGCTCTGCATCAAATTTGGCGCTCTATACGCCAGATTAACGTGCCAGTACAGTACCTACAGCTGGTCTAAATTACTCAGGCAGTAGTCGGCTCTCGCCAGCAGAGACTGCTTTACTTCGGCGTCCATTTTATCCCAGGTACGGTAGGCCATAGCAGTGCGCGGATTTCTTGAAAAGCGCTCGCTATGGCGCTGCATAAAGTGCCAATACAAACTATTAAAGGGACAGGAATCTTCGGTAAATCGTTGTTTAACGCTGTAGTGACAGTCTTTACAGTAGTCGCTCATTTTATTGATATAGCTACCACTGGCGGCATAGGGTTTGGTCGCAATTAAACCGCCATCAGCAAATTGGCTCATACCTCTGGTATTTGGCATTTCAACCCATTCTATTGCATCTATATAAATGCCTAAATACCATTGATCTACCTGATCTGGATCTATTCCCGCCAGCATGGCAAAGTTCCCGGTGACCATTAAACGCTGTATATGATGGGCATAGGCATAATCCAGTGACTGATCAATCGCCTGTTTCATACAGGCCATTTTAGTTTTTCCGTTCCAGTAATAGACGGGCAAATCTCGCTTGGCACCGAAGCTATTACGCTCGCCATAGTCGGGCATGTTGACCCAATAGACTGCGCGAACATATTCGCGCCAGCCGAGTATTTGACGTATGAAGCCTTCAACCTGGGCTAGGTCGACACCACTATCGGGTTCTGCAAAGCGCTTTATTGCGGCTTCAATTACTTGCATGGGATGGAGAATTTTACTGTTTAAGGCAAAGGATATGCGCGAGTGGTAGAGACTCCAGCGTGATTCCCCGTGCTGGGTCATAGCATCTTGAAAACGACCAAAATTCGGCAGGCAGTGCACACAAAAAAAGTCCAAGAGCTGCAGTGATTGCTGGCGATTAATGGGCCACAATAGCTCCTGCGTGGCACTTCCCAGAGTTTCTATTTTATGCCGTTGAATACGTTCTAAGTATTTGCCTACCGGATTGCCAAACAGCAGCGGCTGAGGAATGTTCTGGATATCTTCAGCTTTTAGCTTACTGCGGTTTTCGCCATCGAAATTCCAGCGATCGTCGAGGGGCTGATCGCCATCCATTAATATATCAAAGCGCTTGCGCAGCTTACGATAAAAAGACTCCATACGATTGTGTTTGCCGACCTTTATATGGCTGGCCAGTTCGTTATGGGTGAGTAAAAAATGTTCGCTCTCGCAGCAGTGAATGGGAATCCCGAGATCCAATTCCTTGAGTTGTTCCGAGAGGCGATATTCATCCGGCTGCTGATATTCAAAGCGTTTAATGCCGTGTTCTGTGCAAAGTGTGGCGATCAATGCATTGAGGTCCGGGTAGGCCGCGGTATCGTCAAGGGTTAGATGCTTGACCTGATGCCCGGTGGCTTGTAGTGCATTTGCGAAACTCTCAATGGCAGCAAAAAAAGCGCAGACTTTTTGCACATGGTGGCGCACATAGGAGGCCTCCTGATGTAGCTCGGCTATTAGATAGAGGACGCCGTCGTCCTGGGCTCTATACCAAGAGTGGCTGGCATTTAGTTGGTCGCCGAGAATAAGCCGCAGGCTGTGAAATTTTTTCATGGTTATGGCTGCTTTTTGATGCTGAGTTGCTGCTATATAGCAATAAATTGGAGTTTATCATGGTGCTCGGTGTTGATGGTTTATATCGGCCAGTCTGCGGCATCCACAGAATCTAAAGGCTGCAATACTTGCTCGCCAGCCCAGCGCTGCACAAACTGGTTTTCCGGGTCATATACCCGGGCCTGTTTATTTAAATCAAACCGTCGATGCCCACGAGGATCGGCGCCCACACCGGCCAGATATTGCCAGTTACCCCAGTTGGAGGCGACATCGTAGTCCACCAACTGCTGTTCCATATAAGTGGCTCCATGGCGCCAATCCAAACCCAGTTCATGGACAAAACAACTGGCGACTAATTGGCGGCCACGGTTGGACAGATAGCCAGTGGAATTTAGCTGTTTCATACAGGCGTTAATGATGGCGTAAGGGGTGTTGCCGGCACACCATTTTCTATAGCGCTCGGGGTAAAAACTGGTGGTTGGCGCTGAGTCACCGATACCAGAAAAGGCAAAGAGCCGCTGCTGATGCTTGTGCCCGTACCACTGAAAATACTCGCGCCAGAGTAGCTCAAATAAGATCCAATAGGTCGAGTCATTGGCCCCTACTCGGGTCTCGTACTGTCGCAGTTGCTGGACAACACGTCGTGGGGAGATCGTCCCATTGGCCAGCCAGGGTGAAAACTTTGTGGAATAATCCATGCCGTCGAGACCATTGCGGGTCTGCTTATAACTGCTGGCGAGATTTTTAGCAAAGTAGCCTTTAAGATGTTGTTCGCCGGCGCTGGCACCGCCTTTAAAAAGCGGCGGTGACTTATCGCAGTTTGAACCAGTGGCAAAATGCTGCTGCCAAACCGGTTGCCAAGCCACATCAGCTACTATCACAGGTGGCGGCAGTGTGGCTGGTGCATCCAGGGGAGAGTTTATAGCGGTCTCCAGATCCATTTTTTCTACAAGCCGCCGAAATGTAGAAAAACTCTCAGGCAGCTGATCGATCGTGAAAGGCAGCCCAGACGGGTCAAATAAAGTGTGGGTATGACTCTGGCTGAATTCGAGCATCCCATAGCGTCTGCGCAGCGTAGTCCAGAGACGATTTTCGTGATAGCCAACATGGTTGGAGCTGTAAAGGTGCGAGACATTGTGCAGGGTGATTAACTGAGCAATGGCCTCCAGCGGCGGCTGCATGCGTACCACTAGTTTCTGTCCATACTGACTGAGCTGGGCTTGTAGGTCTTGCAGAGACTCAAATAAAAACTCCCGCCGACGTGGCGCTAGTTTGGCTGGCTGTTGCCAGCCAGGTCCAGTATTGGGGGGAACCACGCAGTAGAGGCAGATCAGCTTGTCGACTTCAGAGGCAGCGCGCAGCAAGGCGGCATTATCATCCATACGCAAATCATGGTTAAACCAAAATAGACCAACTTTTTGCATACGCAGGTGTCTCGACGCCTATGGCGTTAATTAGAAGAAAATAGGCTTTTAGATACGCTGAGTGGGATAATTTAGACTTATCAATGGGCGAGATAAAAACATCTGAATCACTGTGTTGTGCGTATGGTCCACCGGTAGAACAGGATTTTAATCTCAATAGTAAAAGCGAACTATTATGACCGATCAAGTGCCTTCGGCGGCAAACGCAGCCGCAAAGTATAACCTGACTTCACTGTTGGGTGACCTTGGCTCACTGCCCTTTGTTCTGCTTGCGGGCCTCATGGCCAATGCTTACTTCAATGGTCCAGGACTGCAAAGTGCCTCGGTACTAGGGCTGTATGCGCCCTATGTATTTATTGCGTACAGTGCGGTTATTCTGAGCTTTCTATGCGGGGCACTGTGGGAGCGAAGCCGCTTGGCTGAGTCGAGTAGGCTAGTCACGATGGCGATTTTATTTAGTAATCTTGTTGCGCTGAGCGCCTGGGCCTGTCTCCTGCTAATTTACATGGCGCCGATTATGACTGTCTTTGCCGTATGCTTGTTGTTGGCGGGATTTTTAAGTTTACTCTGGGTCGAGCGCTTTACCGCAGTGGCTGGTGTTATTGGCAGTAGCTATTGGTCAATGCGCTTGCGAATCACAATGTTAGTCCTGTTGGTGCATGTGCTGGTCGTGGCACTGATGCTTATGGAGTTATGATAATGACCGAGTCGTTAACCACCGAACTTACCATTTTTTATGATGGTGGCTGTCCCCTCTGCGTCTTCGAGATGCGCCATCTGAGCCGACGCGATACTGCCCAAAAAATTGTTCTGCAAGATATTCACGCAGCGGGTTTTGCCCAAGCTTTTCCTTATATTAACCCTCTACGTGCCGATCAGATTCTCCACGGTCAGCGGGCTAATGGTGAAATGATTTATGCGTTGGAAGTGACCTATGAAGCTTGGGCCCTGGTGGGTAAGCGTCACTGGGTAGCGATACTACGCTGGCCAGTGGTTAAACAACTGTCTCACCAGGTATACCTGTTTTTTGCCAAGCACCGTTCGCGGATCTCCAAATTATTGACTGGCAGCGCGCGCTGCGAAGTCTGTGAAATTAAGCATAATAAGGTATGACGTAGTCGAAGATAAGACGACCATAGTTCTGTTGCTGTGTGCTAGCGAGGAACTTGCCCAGTCCGTTGTCCGTGGGTTAATGGCTGATTCCGCCAGCTAAACCCATCTTTATCAGAGACATCGAGGTGGGTGATCGATGCGAGTACAGTTTTGGGGCAATAGGTAAGCTTGTCGCGTTGTGTGGGGGCACCGACCCGCTAGGAACGCTGGGACGACAGCGTCAGCGATCGCGACTTGCGCTCGTTTCCAGTGACTAGTGGCTTAGGTGTGCTGCTGGTTCAACGCGAAGCTTTGATGCTGCAGCGTACTACCGTGGTGCGAAATGGCCAAGCAGTGATGCTGTTGTCTGGTGCACAGCTGCGTCCATCGCCACCTGGATATTGAGGCCGGCTAGACTAAAGTAAAAAATTAGGCTAACTTGTGCCATGCTCCGTTCTGCCTGATACGCGCTTTGTATCTTAACTGGATCAGATTTCTCATGGCCTCAACGATAAAACCAATAATTTTAGCTGCACTGGTGTTCAGTCTTCTCGTGGCCTGTGGCGGCGGTGGTGGTGGCGAGTCAAGCTCGCCTGTCACTGGAACTGTCCAATCACAGGGGCAGGAGGTTGGTGGGACTATCCTGTCTTTTGAAGCAGACATCGAGCCGATCCTGCAGGCAAAATGTATTGGTTGTCACAATGGTGGGGGCAATCCGCTGGCGCCATTCTCCCTGGAGGGCGCCGAGAAGGCCAATTCATTTAGATCGGCGATCCATTTTACCGTGGAGGAGGGCTCAATGCCTCCGGCGGGTGCGCTGCAGTTAACAGGTAGTGAGCAAGCCAAGCTTATTGCGTGGGCAACAGGTCAGCTCTATCACCCTGTCGTCGAAATTCTTCGTGTCGCACTGGTGGAACCAGAAGCATGGGATATACAGCCCAAAAATCGGGATGCTTTTTTGGATCACCGTCCCGATGAAGTGAACTGCGAGCGAGGAACTGGTTGGGTAGTTGAGGAAGATGATCTGGAAGTACGCACAGAATTTTGTAACTACCTTTCAATTTCACAAAATAGCCTACTCGACCTGGCAGCGGGCACTGAGCTCAAGTTCGCTTTGAGCCACAGTGAACTGAACTTCAACGCTCCCGCCAAGGCCCACTTCGCAATTTCCATTGCCGGCTCCCCAATCTGGGAAACCACCGTCGATATCCCCAGCGCAAACGCCATTATCAAACCCACGATACTGCTCCCGTTCGACGTGAGGCGCGGCGACTCCATCGAAGTTCATCTGGAAAACCACGGTGATAACATCTGGACTATTCACTCGCTGGAGGCACTGCTTACCAGCGACGAAGCATTAGTGTTCTGTCCCACGTTTGACAGTACATTTGAAGCCATTCAGGCGACTGTTTTCGAGCAAGCTGGCTGTGCCAATTCGCTGTGCCACGGCGCTGCTGAGGGGGGCGGCCTGGATTTGAGCGCGGCTAACGCCTGGAGCAATCTGGTAGACGTTACTGCCGCTGGTTCTTCTCTCAAACTAGTCAATCCACGCAAGCCGGCGACAAGCTATCTGTACCACAAACTATCTGCAAAAACGTTTCCCGGTAGTTACGATATCGCTGGCAGCCCAATGCCATCCGCTGGCCCGGCCATATCTCCTGGGCAGTTGGAGGCCATTCGCTTGTGGATAGAGGCCGGCGCGCCGAAAGAGGGCTCAGTGGGCGATACGCTGGGCCGTGGAGAAGATGAAATTGAACGGCTGTTGGGTGTATGTTTGCCGGAGGCGGACCCCGTCAATACTGTACCTCTGCTACCACCTTCGCCCGACAAGGGTATACAGTTCGTTATGCCGGCGCAGGCTGTGCCGGCAGAGTCCGAGCGAGAGGTGTGCTTTGCTGTCTATGAGGATTTCCGCAATGTCATTCCTGAGGAGTTCCTCAGTGAAGACCGTGAAACATTCTTCACCAGTGGAGGTGAAACTCGCGAGGATGCCTTTACGCACCACAACCTTATCTACAAGTCTTCCGTTGGAGTTGACCAGATTCACGACCCCGCCTTTGGCGCATGGACCTGCGGTGGCGGTGAGCAAAATGGCGAATCTTGTGAACCGACCGATCTCAATTCTTGCGGTACCGGCAAATGTCGTGCGCAGATACGAGATAGTATTGCCTGCCGTGGCTATGGCCCCGCAGGGATAGCCAGCGATCAGGCCATATTGGGGCTTGGTGCCGGGATTACAAGAGACGGCTTTTACGGTGAATTCCCCGCCCACGGTATTTTTTACTGGAACTCCCATGCCTTTAACCTCACCACGGAAGATGGCTCGCTGCGTGTATGGCGCAACATAGACTTCGCGCAAGACCGCCGTTTCAGGGCGCGGGGCATCAACTATACAAACCACATCTTTGTGGCGAACGGAACACCGCCTTTTGAGAAGAAGACCTACTGTAGAAATTACACCTTTGACCAGGGTGACGGTCTGCTGACGCTGAGCTCACACACACATAAACGCGGCCTGAGCTTCTTTATGTCCGTTGGCGATGAGGAGGTGTACGAAACCTTCACTTACGATGAACCTCTATACAAGACCTTCGATACGGCCTTGGTGTTCAATAGTCCGGATCCCGCAGAGCGCGTACTGAAGTATTGCGCTACATACAGCAATGGCGTCAACGATGACGGTTCGCTCAATATCGAGACGGTGGTGCGCCTCTCCAGAAGACCCATCAATGCACGGGCTTGCGTACCAACTGCCTGTGTAGCGGGCAATGTTGGTGCCAGCTGTAATGGTGCGGATGACAATGCTAGCTGTGATTCAGCGCCGGGTGCGGGCGACGGCTGGTGTGACGCCTGTCCCATATCGGGCGCCTTTTCCAGCGACGATGAAATGTTCATCCTGCTCGGTTCCAAGCTACCCAATCATGACCAGCTGATTCCGCCAGCCCCGTAATCGGAAGGTCAAAATGGGATACAGGAGCGAGAAGTTTTCGCTCTCTCTTGGGAGTATTCACTCTGCTCGCTGTGTTTAAAGATACATATCAACGACCTCGCCATCCTGGTCCACGGCTCGCCCCAGGCCATGCCGCTTGCCATTGATCTTCACAGAGACTTCGTCGATGTAGAAAGGATGATCGCCCGAAAAATAACGGCGGTTGAAGGTGGGATTTTCTTGTAATTTATACGCAGGAGATACCTGTGGAAAAATCAAGATATGCAGACAGCCAAATCATGACCCGCTCCTCTACCAGCTAGTGTCGCTTTCTTGTATCTGACTGCTGGCAGACAATCCTTTTGCTTGCGACTCTACCAGCCCCTCTAGCTTTGACGCTGATACGTTTTCTTGTGAAAACACTAGAATCTATAACCTAAACCTAACAAAAAGCTATATGCATCGAAGTTTGGACTGGCGGATAGCGTACCTCCAGGACCATCCGTGTAGGTCGATGAGAAATTAGGGCTGTCATAAGCATAGTAACTTGCCTCTGCAAAACCATACAATTCCTTGGTGATGAATTGCTTGTAACCCAGGCCAACGACATAGCCGCTAACTTGTGGTTTATTCGATGGAGAGGAGCAGCAGTTCGTTTGTCTGTACTGCACCTCTTGACTGGAATAACCTAACCTGGCGTAAGCTGACTTATCATGGTCTATTGCATAGCCTGGAGCAATAAAGAGATTGAAGCGATTAGAAATTGAGAATTTATAATCATAGGTGTTGCTGCTGACTCCAGTATAGAAGAAACCATCTGCACTGGTATCTTGAGTGAGCGCAGAGTAATCAACTCCGAAACCTAAAGTGAATGTATTTTGCACAGCGAATGTATAGCCCAACCCCAAAACCAGTGGTGCTGAACCAGAAGTTGTAGTGAGGCTATTGCTGATATTAGGGGTTCCACCGTAATCAGTTCCAGTTAGTTGCGCAGAACTCACAGTGTTAGTTTCATAACCAGTAGAAATTTGGCCATAAGCTCCTAAAAATTGACTTTGAGCGAATGCTGAACAGGCTAATGTGAATGAAGCGAAGCCCACTAATATCTTGATTCTCAATGTACTTTCCTTGGTGAACGACGGATCAGGATCGACCTAACTTAGTCTATGGTAAATTACTGGGCAACGATTTGAATTTCCTCAGGTTTGCCGGAGGCGGTTTTATCTGAATCATGCGATATTGCTTGACTGGCGATAATACACCATTTCAATTCAGCGAGCCTGTAAATATTTTTGTTACTGCCAAGTTTACACGTTGTTAATAAGCCGGTCGGGGAGATCGGTCATAAACCGATTGAGCGCTGCTTTCAAATTTGGTGTCTGTAGTGGTCAACTATTCCCAGACAGTGCGTTAAATTTTTCTTCTAAGCACCGCCTGCTTGCGTTCTTCTGGGTATTGTTTCATTGCTCATTCCTGAGCGCCCCCCCGAGTATTGATAGAAAATTAGACACGACAACTAGCCTGACACAGGGGGTCCACAAGCTTCCATCACAATAATGCAGGCTGGCAACTGGCCACATGAGCGGCGAGTTCACGCCAAGCCAAGCGTTTTTTTGAACGGCATTGCCAGAATTGTCGGCGCCGTGGAGTTGAAAGATGTTCTTGGCAAT
>TARA_B110000503_G_scaffold44488_1_pt1 | contig 24239 bp, 27 predicted proteins | sample TARA_B110000503 | Tara Oceans TARA_B110000503 (sample SAMEA4397472) | marine metagenome | biome: Polar Biome; feature: [SRF] surface water layer (ENVO:00010504); material: water (ENVO:00002006), including particulate matter (ENVO:01000060) such as... | depth 5 m | reverse complement strand
CTACGCCGGTACTATCCGGATCAGGTTCAAAGGGTCCATCCGAAGATATCTCAGGCGATCCGCCTCCCCTTAGGAATAATCACCATCATGGTGAATTACAGAGAATTTTACAGGATCTTTTTTATATAGCAATAACGCAAAACCGATGAAATAAAAACATCTCCAGATTACTTTTCTGGCATGAAGTGGCATCAAAATAGCTGCCACCTGCCAAAAATTCTGCAGAAAAAAAATATTCTTTTACAATTATTCAACCAAAGATTCTCAAATGCCCCCAGGCGAAGCTAGCAATAAATGCTCCTCAACAGTATAATTTAACCTCTTTTGAAAACTATAGATCCATAGGAATTCATGAAATGCGCTTACACGCATTTATATTAATACTTTCAACTACGAGACAGAAAAAGACATGAGCTACAACAAGATTCCTGCTGGCAAAGACCTCCCTAATGACATTAATGTGGTTATAGAAATACCAGCCAATCATGACCCTATTAAGTATGAGGTCGACAAGGATGCGGATGCTATTTTCGTAGATCGATTTGTAGCCACGCCGATGTTTTATCCAGCAAACTATGGCTATATCCCTCAAACATTATCTGAAGACGGCGACCCTCTAGATGTATTAGTAGTTACCCCTTACCCCGTAATGCCGGGCGCAGTAATTCGCAGTCGACCTGTTGGTGTACTAAAGATGTCAGATGAATCTGGTGTCGACGCAAAGCTACTGGCTGTACCTCACACTAAGCTGACCAAGCTATACGATCATGTGAATGAAATTAGTGACCTACCAGAACTCCTAATCAAGCAAATTCAACACTACTTTGAAAATTATAAGACCCTTGAAGCAGGGAAATGGGTTAAAGTTGAAGGATGGGATAATGCAGCAGCAGCGTGTTTTGAAATTAATGCATCACGTGAACGGTATCTTCAGGAAGAATCTTAGACGCCAACAATAGCGCTCTGACCCAAATCAACAAGCCCTGCAATGCAGGGCTTGTTGATTGTTATTATTAATTACAATAATTTAACATTATGGTGCACCTGTTGGACATCATCTAGCTCGTTTAGCATCATTATAAATTTACCAAACAAAGCAGTATCATCTCCCTCAATAAAAACATAATCATGAGGAATAAACTGTACCTCATCGACCTCAAAGTCTACCTCACCACAGCTATTTAACAGCACTTGTTTTGCTTTAAAGTAATCTGTGTGTGGAACAAAAACAGACACTCTTCCATCATCATATTCAATATCAGTGACATCTATATCGGCAGCCATTAGGCCATCAAAAGCAGTCTCCTCATTATCAAAATCAAACACAAAAATAGCTAGATGATCAAATTGATGGGCAACACTACCCTGTGTACCAATCTTGCAGTCAGTCTTAGTGAATGCAAGACGAACATCGCCAAACGTTCTATTGGGGTTGTCTGTTAGACACTCAATAATGGCCATACTGCCACCTGGGCCATAACCTTCATAGCGAGCAGGAAAAAAATCTTCGCCAGCTCCGCCTTTGGCTTTTTCGATAGCTTTGTCAATCACATGAGTTGGAACTTGGTCTTTTTTCGCTCGATCAATCAAACTGCGCAATGATAAATTATTGCTAGGATCTGGGCCTCCAGACTTGGCACTGACATAAATTTCTCGACCATAACGGCTGTATACTTTAGCCTTCATATCAGAAGTTTTTGCCATAGACTCTTTACGATTCTGGTAGGCTCTACCCATATCACTGTTACCCCTTAAAGATAATTTATACTGCAAACCTTTAAATAAAAATCTACCTATTCAATCGGTTTCTAATCAAATCCTTGACTACAGAAGGATCTGCCAGTGTTGAAATATCGCCAAGATTGTCTATCTCATTAGCTGCTATTTTACGCAAAATTCGACGCATAATTTTACCTGAACGAGTTTTTGGTAACCCGAGCGCCAGTTGGATCTGATCTGGTTTCGCAAAAGAGCCTATCTCTTTCTTGCAAATAGCTAACAGTTCGGCATGCAAATTATCTGATGACTTGATTCCAGACATTAGTGTTATATATGCATATATACCTTGGCCTTTTATATCATGAGGGAATCCTACTACTGCTGCCTCCGCTAGATCAGAATGAAGCGCCAGTGCGCTTTCGATCTCAGCCGTACCCATGCGGTGTCCTGATACATTCAATACATCATCTACTCGACCGGTAATCCAGTAGTGTCCATCTTCATCGCGACGCGCTCCGTCTCCCGTAAAGTAATAGCCAGGAAATAATGAAAAATAAGTATCTTGAAAGCGGGCCATATCGCCATATACGCCACGAATTTGGGAGGGCCATGAAGATTTAATCGCTAAATTTCCCTCTCCGGGGCCTTCGATTAAGCAGCCCTCATTGTCTAATAATACAGGCTGCACACCAAAAAAAGGGGCAGTTGCGCAGCCTGGTTTCATGTCATGGACGCCAGGCAATGGAGTCAACATATGAGCTCCCGTCTCTGTTTGCCACCAAGTGTCAACAATGGGGCACCTAGATTCACCAATGGTCTTATAGTACCACTCCCAAGCTTCTGCGCTGATAGGCTCTCCCACTGTTCCCAACAAGCGCAGAGAACTACGATCTGTATTTAATACAAATTCGTCACCTGCGCCCAATAGCGTGCGAATTACCGTTGGAGCCGTATAAAAAACTGTCACTTGATGTTTATCCACGACCTGCCAAAAACGAGATGCGTTTGGATAGGTTGGAACTCCTTCAAAAATTAATGTTATGGCCCCATTACATAATGGTCCATAGACAATATAACTATGCCCTGTAATCCAACCAACATCTGCGGTACACCAATAAACATCTCCATCTTTACAATCAAAGACATATTTGTGCGTCATGGCAGCCTGCAACAAATATCCTGCCGTTGTATGCAGGACGCCTTTTGGTTTCCCTGTAGAGCCTGAAGTGTAGAGGATAAATAAAGGGTCTTCGGCATCCATCCATTCAGGCTCACAGCACACTTCTGCATCCGCCATTGCTTTGCGATAACAGACGTCTCTACCTTCTGACCAATCAATTGCACCGTGGGTATGGGTAATGACCAAGCAAGTATGAACCAAAGGACAATAACTGATAGCAGTATCAGCATTAGCCTTCAAAGAAATATTACGCCCACCCCTAACCCCTTCATCAGCTGTAATGACTACTTGGCAGTCGGAATCAAGAATACGATCTTTTAGGGCATCTGGAGAAAATCCACCAAAAACTACAGAGTGAACGGCGCCAATGCGTGCGCAAGCAAGCATGGCATAAATCGCCTCTGGGATCATAGGCATATAAATACACACTCTATCTCCCTTTTTCACATTGCGAGATCTAAGCACATTAGATAATTTATTTACTTGATCACTTAACTTTTGATAAGTAATTTTTTGACTATTTTTAGGGTTATCCCCTTCCCAAATAATGGCTGTTTGATTTCCTTTGGTGGTCAAGTGTCTATCAATACAGTTAACTGTGACATTTAATTGACCTCCAGCAAACCAAGCAGCTTCACCTGTATCAAAATCATAGGAATTAACTTGATTCCAAGGCTTTCTCCAATCTAAGAAATCTTTTGCTTGCTTGGACCAAAAAGTATCTGGGCTACTTATAGACTCACGATACATTTCTTCATACATCTCAAGATTTATATGAGCTTTGTCTACAAATGCCTTATGAGCAGGATACACCTTGGCCTCTGACATTGATCGCTCCCCCACTATAATTTCTTATTTTAGAACTCAAGTTTCTATCACTGGTATCTGTTAATTTAAACAATATGCCATACAAATTAAATCAATCTCTAAAATTATCAAATTGAAAGGGTTGGCCAAGATCCGCACTGCGAATTAGCGCAATAACAGCTTGCAGGTCATCCCTATTTTTACCGGTAATTCGTAGTTTTTCACCCTGAATAGCAGACTGAACCTTTATCTTCGCATCCTTTACTAATTTAGTGATTCTTTTGGCCATTAATTGCTCAATTCCTTGCTTGAAGCGAACCTTTAAAGAAAACTTTTTTCCACTGTGGAGTGATTTTTCTTCGGGATCAATAACATAAGGGTCAATCTTTCTTCTCACTAAATTTCCTCGCAAGATATCTAACAACTGTTGGCACTGGAAGTCGGCTTCAGCAGAAAGAATCACTTCGCCATTATTCAGCTCAGCATGCGCGCCAACGCCCCTAAAATCAAAACGTGTAGCTATTTCACGAACAGTGTTATCTGTAGCATTGCGAATTTCTTCTAGTTCCACTTCTGAAACAATATCAAATGAAGGCATTACAAAAATCCTAGTAAACTTTTAATGAAAAGTTCTCTAATTATGAAAAAACCCTCAAGATCTTTAGCTTGAAGCCTTATGACTGTTATTCAAACAATGGCAGGATAGCTAGTAATTTAATCCTATGCTAGAGTTTCTGGACGGGTATCGTGTTAGTTGTACGGTCAACAGAATTATCTGCATGCAGATAAACCAGTCTCGGTTTGTGTTCGGCAGCTTCATCTATCGCATATTGGGCATAAGCAGCAATGATAATTCGATCACCAACCTGGCACTTTCTAGCAGCTGCACCGTTCATCGAGATGATACCTGAGCCGGCTTCAGCTTTAATAATATAAGTAGTCAGCCGTTCGCCGTTATTAACATTATAAATATCAATTTGTTCAAATTCACTTAACCCCGCAAGATCAAGCAAACTAGAGTCAATGGCGCATGATCCATCATACCAAAGTTCTGCCTGGCTTACCGAACCCATATGCAATTTAGCTTTCAGTAAAGTACTCAACATAGTCTATTCCTCTGGTGCAGGGAAATATTATCAATCAATCGAGCGGAGGAGCTATACATGGCACCCAACACAGTGATGTCTGTATCATCAGTTTCCGCCATTTCAAGTGTTTGACTATTACAAACAGAAACATAGTCAGGCCTAAAGCCTGCTTCATGTATTTGTCGAATTGCCTCTTCTTCAAGAGCCATAAAATTTCTATCTCCTAAGCGTATTTTTTCAGCAATCCAGCTCAAACTTTTATGCAACTGGCCAGCATTGTGGCGCTCTAAAATTGTTAAGTACACATTACGTGAACTCATGGCCAGACCATCTGTTTCGCGGTGCACGTCAGCTTCAATGATATTTACTGGAAAACAGAGATCTTCAACCATGCGATGCAATATTGCCAACTGCTGGTAATCTTTTTTGCCTAGGATCATCTCGTCAGGTTGAATGATATTCAATAATTTGGATACTACAGTTGTAACTCCCTCAAAGTGTCCAGGTCGGCTCGCGCCACAGAGGTACTCAGTCATCGAAGAGCAGATAACTCGTGTCTGAGAATCTAAACCATTAGGGTACATTTGATTTTCAGTAGGGCAAAAAAGCATATCACATGATACTTCTTGTAGTTTTTCACAATCTGCTTGAAAAGTCCTAGGGTATTTGTCCCAATCCTCATGCAAACCAAACTGAAGGCCATTAACAAAAATGGAGCAGACGACTATATCGCTTGTCTTTTGTGCTAACTTTATTAGCTCTATGTGGCCCTGATGAAGGTTTCCCATAGTCGGAACAAAGCCAACTTTTTTTCCTTCAAGTCGAGTCTCGTCAAGCGTCAATCTAATACTTTTGATTGTTCGAAAAATTTCCATTCCTTGACCCCAAATACTTACTGATCAGCAGAGTAATCTCTAGCAAGATTCTCAAAACGGGTGTATTTGCCAATAAATGTTAATTTACAGGTTCCAATAGGCCCGTTTCTCTGCTTCCCAATGATAATCTCAGCGACCCCCTTTTCAGTAGTTTCCTGGTTGTATGCCTCATCACGATAAATAAACGCAACAACATCAGCATCTTGCTCAATTGCTCCAGACTCACGAAGATCTGAATTCATTGGCCTTTTATTAGGGCGTTGCTCCACATTTCGACTAAGTTGAGATAAGGCTAAAACGGGACAATTAAACTCGCGAGCTATATTTTTTAACTCTCGTGAAATTTGGGTGATTTCATTAGTACGATTTTCAGTAGGGACGCTTCCGCTCATCAATTGCAGGTAATCCACCATAATCATACCAATATCTCCATGTTCACGGACTAACTGACGAATCCTGTTGCGCAACTCCATCGGTGAGATGCCTGGCGTATCATCAATATATAGAGGCCTATCTTTGAGGCGTGATGCAGCTTTGCTTAATCTAGGCCAATCATCCTCAGATAAGTTTCCTGAGCGCATTTTAGTCTGATCAATTTTTCCCAAAGATGACATCATACGAATTATTAATTGATTGGCAGGCATCTCCATACTAAAAACAAGTACGGGTTTTTCTTGATTTAAAACTGCATGTTCCACCATATTCATAGCAAAAGAGGTTTTACCCATAGAGGGCCTTCCCGCTACGATAACTAAATCTGATTTCTGCCAGCCGGAAGTCATTTTATCTAATTCTATAAAGCCGGTACTTAGCCCTGTAATGTCAGTTTCATTATTGAATAGCTCCTCTATACGACCTACAGCTTCCTTAAGCAGTGTATTAATGCCTTGAAAACCACCCAATTTAGGTCTATTTTCTATAATATCGGCGAGTTTTTTCTCTGCATCAGCCAAGAGTTTACTGCTGTCCCATCCAAGAGGATTGTGACCTTTTTTAATAATATCACTGGCTGCAGTTATCAGCTGTCGAATTATTGAACGCTCTAAAACTATTTGAGCATAAGCTGTGACGTTCGCCGAGCTAGGAGTATTGTTGGCAAGATCCACTAAGTAAGCGACGCCACCAACATGATCGAGCTCATTGGTATTTTGGAGGGCTTCAGAAAGAGTAATAACATCTAGCGGCTTACTTTCAACAGATAGAATTCTCATAGTCTGAAATATCAGTCTATGGTCTTGAGAGAAGAAATCAGATTCAGTAACCAGTTCAGCGACAGCATCAAAAGACCCGTTACTTAACATCAAGCCACCGAGCACAGCCTGCTCCGCCTCAATCGAGTGCGGTAATTGATTCTCTTCAATGGCCTGATTCTTAACCATGATGATGCTACCTATAAAAACTACCGCCTATAAAAAAGGCACTGCGACACAACGAATACAGCTGTGCAGTGCCCTGTTATTACTGATATCGGCATAGTAGTGAACAGTCGCAACTATTCTTCAGCAACAACCACAAGCCTCACCACCTGAGTAACGTCAGCATGCACTTGGATAGAAATATCAAATTCGCCTATTTCTCGTATAGAGCCATCAGGCAATTTTACTTCGCTTTTCTCTACTTGAATACCAGCAGCAATTATTGCATCAGCAATATCTTTTGTGCCAATAGAGCCAAAAAGCTTACCTTCCTCTCCTGCAACTGCTGTAATTGTTACGGGGCCTATTGCCTCTATCTTGGCTGCACGAGCAGTTGCTTCAGCAAGACTGACTGATGCAGCAGCTTCTAGCTCAGAACGACGGGCTTCAAATTCAGCTATGTTGGCTAAAGTAGCAAACACTGCCTTGCCATTAGGCACTAAGTAATTGCGGCCATAACCTGACTTAACATTAACTTTATCGCCAATGTTTCCTAAATTTCCAACTTTTTCCAGAAGAATAACTTCCATCTCGGATATCCTCTATTATTTAAACTTGTTTATCGCACAAAATAAAATACGCATCAACGCTAAGAATACCTACTCAATCGTGAGCGTATATTAAAAATACTGTCAAGGAATCCCACCCCAACCAGCATAATACTTAATGGGCTCAGAAATAAGAGCGCTACATAAAAAACGAGCAACCAATAACTATTTAATTGAAAAAACGTCACACTGTAATGCAATAAGGCGATTCCACTTAGCAGTAATGGCAAGCTCAATAAGCTTGTCCAACTCGAATAGTCTTGCAAAAAATACTCAAAAATAAATATTCCCGTTAAAATAATAACAGAAGATGTCACACTAAATCGCAACTGATGAAACTCTAGTTTAAATCCGCCAGGATTATAAAGTGCTGCCTGCCACCAGCGGCCTAGCATCAACGAAAAAACTGAGGTTAGGGCAACGACATAGCCAATAACACCAACTAAAAAATTTCTGCCTATTGCAAACTTATTTTCGTATTGCTGAGTCTCTTTGAAAAACTCTACAATCAAAGCTTCCAATACCGTCAAATTATCAGCAAAAAAAATGGCCACCAATATAGCTGATGTAGCGCTAAGCGCTACAATAGAAATCAATGCCTCAGACCATGAAGACCTCAATCTCATTAACTCTGAAACCAGCCATACACAAACAACGCTCACAATAGAGAGCAGCGTCACAATAGCGTTAGCATCATTACCGGTAAAGAAGATTACTAGTAATGGCATTAGCGCCCAGAGCACCAATAAAAACCCCTCTGATGACCCTCTAGTTAACGTAACTAGAGAAACTGCAGCTGGAGAAACAAGAGGAGCAAGATTGCCAAAAAAAGCAACTAATCCGGCTTGCATGCGGCCGCGTATAATAAACTCAGCTAAGGCCCGCATCAGAAAATCTCTTTTACCCGCTGTGACTGTCGGTATAAGGCAGCAATGCCACATAACGAGCGCGCTTGATAGCAGTTGACAGCTGTCTCTGATACTTCGCTTTAGTGCCAGTAATACGACTTGGTACAATTTTTCCTGTTTCAGAAATATACTGTTTTAGCATCTCAAGGTCTTTATAATCTATCTGGTCAGCGCCTTCGACACTAAAACGACAGAACTTACGACGACGGTTGAATCGAGCCATTATTTACTCTCCTTTTCCGTTGATTGATCAACAGAATGTTCTGCGGCCTCAACAGCTGGTTTTGCAGTTTCCGCAGGCTCATCAGCTAACACTTTAGTTGTCTCGGTCTCTAGGGTTTCAGTGGAGGCCGCTCTATCAGGATTCGCTTCTGCGCGCTCGCGACGGTCTGATCTCTCAGACTTGTCAACTTTTAAAATGTAAGATTCTTCAGTAACAGCTTCTTTGCAATTAAAAACGACGCTTCTAATAACGGCGTCATTGTAACGAAAACTAGTATTCAATTCTTGCAGGACATCTTGATTGCATTCAATATTCATTAACACATAATGAGCTTTATGAATTTTGTTTATAGGGTAAGCTAAATGTCGTCTACCCCAATCTTCTAGACGATGAATCTTACCATTACCGCTGGTAATGGTACTGGAATAGCGCTCGATCATCCCAGAAACCTGATCGCTCTGGTCTGGATGAACCATAAATAATATTTCGTAATGACGCATTTTACCTCCTTACGGGTAAATAAGTGCTCGCCCAATGCGATGCAACAAGGAGTATCTTGCTCCAAATGGAACAAGGGCCTGTATTTTACGGTGAGAGCCTTGGTATTTCAAGTAAAATCGAGGGTATATAGCTTTATTGGAATCTATTTTAGATACAGAATTTCAGCTTCAAGACTGAACTAAAAGATGAAAACTAACCACTAAAAGGTAACTGGTATAGTAGGCTATTTTTCGCTCTCATTTCTGGCTATCTTAGCTGCGACCCAAAATCCTGCGATATTACTTTGCCATCGAGGCAAAATTGACGTGATAATAACCTGCTCTAATGCCACCCAAATATAAAATAACAACACGCCTCGTAAGAATAAAGCATCCCCCAACAAAGTTGCCATAAAATAAGCTGGTGCAATTGCGATAGATAAAATTTTAGCCGCAAGTGTATGATAATTAGGGAAACAACCGAATCTTGAACCGCAGACTAGTAATGGAACAATCCAGCAACTAAACGAGATAATGAAATAGCTGAGTTCGCTATGAAAAATTTCTGGCCACAACATTAACAATCCAAGCAACATGACTGAGTATGTAATTAAATCAGCCCAACTATCCAACCTAACACCAAATTCTGTTACTTGATTGAGGCGCCGAGCCAAATATCCATCTAAACAGTCTGTAGCCAATGAAAAAGCTAGAACCCATAAAAAAATCTCCGCCTGTTTTTCTGTCACCAAAAAAACAAGGACTGGAGCCAAGGCCACTCTAATTGAGCTAACCACGTTAGGGAAGTTTAGAACAAAATTATCAGTAGCCGCCTGATTATTTTTGATCACCCTATCTCTTATAGTCTTTCCTTTTTTCAAACCCATACCCTAACCTAACCTAACGTCAATTTTTCATTGTCTTTGTCTTAGAGCTTCAAATAAACAGATGCCCGTGGCAACAGAAACATTTAAGCTGCTGACAAGCCCCATCATAGGAAGCTTAGCCAATATATCGCAATTCTCTCTCGTTAGACGACGTAAGCCCTTTTCCTCCGCACCCATTACAATCGCTAACGGGCCTTTCAGGTCTGCGTCATAAATTAATTGCTCTGCTTCGCCTGCGGTACCTATTATCCAAATGCCTCTTTCTTGAAGTTGTTTTAATGTTCGAGATAGATTGGTAACAACAATGAGCGGGATTATTTCTGCTGCACCACTAGCAACTTTTTGCACTGTTGGCGTTATACCTACGGCATTATCTTTAGGCACAATGATCGCTTGAATACCGGCCGCCTCAGCTGAACGCATGCAGGCACCAAGATTATGAGGGTCTGTTATTCCATCTAAAATCAACAAAAATGGAGTCTGATCCAAGCAATTCAAAAGTTCAAATAAATAATTCTCATCTTGAACTCCGGCCCCCTCACAAAGGGCTGCTACGCCTTGATGAGGGCCGCTAGAGAGGGCGTCTAAATCTGACCGCAGAACCCAGGTAACTGGGATATCCTGACGTTCAGCTAAATTGATAATTTTTTTTAATCTCTGATCATCGCGTCCTTTTTGGACCTTCAATTCTTGAATTTTTGATCCTGAGGTTTTCAATACAGACTGGACGGCATGCAATCCAAACAGCCACTCGCATTCATGGCTACATTTTTCTTTTATACTTTCAGTCATTAACGGCCTGCCTAATTCAGCTTAATTCTTTATTTACTTTTTGGGATGCGTTTTCTGTTAAAGCTAAGTTTTTTAGATACTTTTTTAAAACCCCCAGTAATATTTACGCTTTTTTTTTGCTCTTGCTCTACCAGCTCGAAATCAATTTTTCTTTCATCTAAGTCAACTCTAGCAACTCTAACCTTCAATTTATCGCCAAGACGAAAAATATTACTAGTCCTCTCCCCTACCAAACGATGATGAGCCACTTCATGATAATAATAATCCTTTGGCAGACCGGTTATATGAATCAAGCCTTCAATATACATCTCGCTTAACTGCACAAACAACCCAAATCCAGTAACCGAAACAACAACACCGAAAAATTCCTCACCCACACGAGATACCAAGAACTCACATTTAAGCCAATTAACAACATCTCGAGTGGCTTCATCTGCTCTTCGCTCTGTCATTGAGCATTGCTCGCCAGCAACAGCTAGGAATTTTTCATCATAAGGGTATATCTGGGCCTGGCTTAAAACTGGAGCGCCTTCGACCACATGCGTATGTAAAGCTTTTAGCTTCTTACGAATTAAATATCGAATTGCCCTATGCACCAAAAGATCGGGATAGCGGCGAATAGGGGAAGTGAAATGCGTGTACTCAGGATAATTTAAACCAAAGTGGCCATCATTTTCTGGCGTATAGGTCGCCCTGTTCATGGATCGCAATATGACCGTCTGAATAACACTGGCATCTGGGCGCTCAAACGTCTGAGAAAGAATTCCCTGGAAGTCTTTAGGGCTAGGATCATCTCCGCCCGGCAAACCCAAGCCTAACTCCCCCAGAAACTCCCTAAGGTTGGCTAATTTTTCCTGTCTGGGTCCTTGGTGAGCACGATATAGTGCAGGAATTTTATTTTTTTTCAAAAATTTAGCCGCACAGACATTAGCGCAAAGCATACACTCTTCAATTAGTCTATGAGCCTGTGTTCGGATAACTGGGGTTATCTCTTGAATTTTTCGCTCCGCATCAAAAATAATCTGGGCTTCTTGGGATTCAAATTCAATAGCTCCCCTTAGTTTTCTTGCTTCAAGTAATTCACAATAAAGATCTGTTAAATTATCTATATGCTTAGCTATTAACTGAAACTGTTTTCGAATGCTGCTCTTGGTGTCACCTTTCTGGGCTATAATACCTGCTACTTGAGTGTATGTGAGCCGAGCATGGGAGTGAATCAACCCCTCAAGAAATTGAAATCGCGTCACACCTCCATTCTTGTCTAGCGTCATTTCGCAAACTAAGGTCAAACGGTCTACATGGGGCTTAAGTGAGCACAAACCATTGGATAGTTTTTCTGGCAACATAGGTACAACATGCTGGGGGAAATATACAGAATTTCCTCTTTCGTATGCCTCTTTATCCAAAGCTTTTGATACGGGAACATAGTGGGAAACATCTGCAATGGCGACATATAATACCCAGCCACCTCGGGGACGCGGTTCACAATATACTGCATCATCAAAGTCTCGAGCGTCTTCGCCATCAATTGTTACAAATGGCAAATGACGTAAATCTACTCTAAATTTTTTATCTTTTTCTGAAACTTCATCACTAATAGACTCAATAGCGCTCAGTACCGAATCAGGCCATACATTTGGAATACCATAATTATGCACAGCAATATCAATTTCCATTCCCGGGGCCAGGTGCACGCCAAGAACCTGAATAATATGACCAGCAGGCAGATTTTTCCTGCTCGGTTGTACAACAATCTCAACTACTACGATTTGCCCTGATTCTGCATTATTGCCTTGGCCGACAGGGATCATAATATCATGAGTAATTTTTGGATTGTCAGGCCTGACAAACTGAATGCTGTTCTCCATGAAAAATCGACCGACCAAAGTCGTTGTTCTGTGCTCTATTACTTCTACAATAGATCCCTCTTGTCGGCCGCGCTTATCTGTCCCAGTAACTCTAACAAGGACCTCATCTCCATCCAAAACTCTCCGCATTTGACGACTAGACAGGTATAAGTCTCCTCCTCCATTCACATGCGTAACGAAACCAAAACCCTCTGGATGGCCAATCACTCTGCCTTTTATAAGATTCATTTTATCCAAAGCACCATAAGCATGGCGGCGATTTTTGACTAGCTGTCCATCTCGTTCCATCGCAACTAGACGACGCCTAACTGCCTCATAGGCACGCTCATCCTGTATGCCAAAATCTAAGCATAATTCCTCATGGGTAAGCGGGCCTAGACTTTTACCAAGAAAATCAAGAATGTACTCTCGGCTGGGTATAGGGTTGTCATACTTCGCAGCCTCTCTCTCAGCAAAAGAATCTTTATTAATATGTTTTTTCATTTTCGCTTCATTAATTAAATGATACCGTACTTACGAGATGACCTTTTTTTTATTTTTAATAATGGTCAAATTGTTCCATGCTATCAAAACATATTGTTCTAAAATTAACCAACCACTTGTAAAAAACAAAGTGACATAATATGAACTATAAAAACATATGCCTAAGCGTCTTAGCAATAATAAGCTTATTTGTATATCAATTCCTATCATCCGATGATGACCATAAAGGCAAAACTATCTCAGTTGCTGATAAAAAAGCCCATTTCCATAAAATGATATTGCCGGCTATCGACGAAATATTCCATGAACGCATGCTAATTTATAAAAAAATCAAATTTTTAGAGAAAAATAATGCCATCCCGGAGATACAATTATTAATTACAAAATACAACACCGCTAACCTGGAAAAACTTAAGCAATACATATACCCACACCCCAAGAGTATTGCTGTAGCCCAAGCAGCAATGGAGAGCGGCTGGGGAACTTCGCGATTCGCTAAAAAAGCCAATAACTATTTTGGTATTTGGTCTTTTAGCGACAAGGATGACCGTATCTCCGCTAACAAAAAAAGAGGCTCTACAACTATTTGGCTAAAAAAATACCCTTCTATTTCTGATAGCGTCCGCGATTATTATAATTTTATAGGCAATGGAAAGGCATTTGAGGAATTCAATCGACAGAAGCTTCTCACCAAAAATCCACTCGAGCTAGTTAAGTACTTAGATCAATATTCTGAAAAAGGCGCCGAATACGGCAATGAGCTAACTAATATTATCAATTCTAATGACTATGTTAGTCACGATGCAAATCTATAACGGAAGTTTATTTATGTAAGTTAAACGCGGCCATAAACTCGCATTCTTGGTTTTCTGTTGAAGTTATTTTGGCTATCGCGAACCCCAGCCAACTGTTTTTTTATTTGTAAAGAGATTTTATAGACCCCCTTAAATAACTGTTTCTCATAGAGATATTCTCCATTTATAGCATTAAATTTTCTAATAATTTCCATAGATAACATATCTATTTCTGATTCAGGAAAAGAGCCCTGACTCAAATTTTCAAGCACCTGACATCTCAATTCAAAACTTTTGGATGCGCGGGCGACTGCTTGGGTCACTTGATGATTGCTTGCGCCCTTTTTTAACCCCAGTGCAAAGTAATAAAATTTAGCCTTTGATGCAGCTAGTAGGCGCGTCGGGATAGTTCTCTGATAATGCAGGCTTCCTTTTTTGACAGACACATATTTGGGCATAGATACCAAACTTGAAGTAAGTTAAGTGCTAACTTAATAGTTTATATTAATGGAAATTAAAATGGAAAAAAACACTTTTCTGCCAACCAAGGCTCAAAGCAGCTTACACAGGACTCAAGACAACTTGTAGCCCGTCTGTCAGATTTATAGATCATCTGCTAGTAGATGCTTGTATACTAAATATAGCGTTTCTTTCTTTTACACTAAGCTATACTATTTTGCTTGCGGCAAACCAAACATTATTTAACCTCATAAATGTCCAAATAAATACTGGCTAGGCAGGAAAGAATAACAAAATGACATAAAGGTAAATTGATTTTTATATTTTTCGTTAATATAATTATTCGTGGTGACGACTATGCTTTACTATAAAATATGCTTTACTATAAAATATTTTTCATCGAGCTGCACGGCTACCTTACGTTGCTTAAAAAATTGAACATATAAGAGACGTTGCTTAAAAAATTGAACATATAAGAGCTTTAAAGAAATGACACGAAAAATTAATCAACAAACACGCAGAGCAAAAATAAAAGATCAGCCATTTGTAAATTTACTAATGCCAACAGGCTCAGATGCAGGAAGAGAAGATCTTGAAAAACAAAGGGCCCGCATAAGGAAGATCAACAAGACCGCGGCAAAGAAAATATTTGTGCCATTTTCAACAAATATGGAGCAACGAAAAGCTGCAATAGAACTCCGAACAAAGGGTAGAAAACTTGTATCAGGTCTACCTGGTCAAGTGCCTGATTACGAAGACCTAGAGTGCTCACTTCACCTGGTTGAGGTGAATGGGCAATTTATAGTAGTGCCGGTTGGGCAGTAGTCTTTTAGGCAGGAATTTCTTAGTCCCGCCTAAGGACGATATTCTGAAAATAAAGCAACTATATAATTTCTGAATAAATTATATAAATCAGCTGCCGGTCAGTCAATTTTTTCAGCAAACGGCTTTCCTGTAAGTTCGATCACTATTTCTTTTTTGCAGGTAATAATCGTCACCTTGTTTTCGCCAGACCAATCCATGGAGACTAGATCATCCATCAGCTCATCATCAAGCGCATCTCCTTGATTGGTCTCGGCATAAGAAATAATTTCTGGAAACACAATACGTAACGACGGCTCTTCATCTGAGGGATCCCCTAGACACTCTATAAATAATAAACGCACATCAATGTCATATACCAGATTAGAGATATAAGGGGAGCTACTTCCCAGCAGTGTCGTTAATGTCATAATTTTTATCCTAGGATTTTATTTAGCGTAATGTATTAGCACAACAAGTCACCTAGACAAGTATACATCAGTAGCTAGGTATTCTTTATTGTGATTTACCGTTATTCTATTTGAATAATTTTTTTATTTTATGGAGTTTTCAAATGTCCAACGAAAGCAGCTTAGTCTACTCCACAGAAACTGGTCGAATTAAACCCCCTAAGGAGCACAAAGACAGGCCAACCAGTAATGGAACCGTCCGAATTCGCTTCGAAAAAAAAGGCAGAAAAGGGAGCGGTGTTACAACTATTTCTGGCCTGAAAATTCTCGATGAAGAATTAAAAAATTTAGCCAAAAATCTTAAGCAACTTTGTGGGACAGGTGGCACTTTAAAGAATTATACAATTGAAATACAAGGCGACCACAGAGAAAAGCTACGTACAAATTTAGAGCAGCGAGGCCATATTGTTTCGCAGTAAGAGCCTGTTTTTATAGCAAGCCGTACAGAGGTCAAAGTGAGCAATCTTGAGCTATTTAAAATTTAATAATAGCTTCGCCACACTAGGAGACGAATTTTTTACTCGACTTGCGCCTACAGGCCTACCAAAACCATACCTAATAACCATTAACCATTAACTATTAACCATGCCGCTCTATGATTGCTTGGACTGCCTTTCCAGACAGACTCTGCGGCCTTACTGCCAGACTGGTTTGTGCAATGGTGTAGCGGAAACTCCACTATCGAAGGAAGCGATCCATTAGCTATGGCTTACAACGGTCATCAGTTTGGGGCTACTCCCCACAACTAGGAGACGACAGGGCCTGCTGCTTGGAGAGATTGAAGGTCCAACAGGAAAATGGGATGTGCACCTTAAGGGTGCAGACAAAACACCCTATTCTCGTTTTGGAGATGGCAAAGCCATCTTGCGATCAACGATAAGAGGATACCTTTGCAGTGAAGCCATGCATGGTCTTGGTATCAGCACAACACGAGCACTTAGTATTTTTTCAAGCGAAGAGCCTGTTTACAGGGAGCAGCCCGAGAAAGCTGCTATATTGACTCGCCTAGCGCGAAGTCATATCAGATTTGGTTCTTTTGAATATTTTCATCACACACAAAATGCTGCATGCGTCAAAAAACTAGCTGGCTATGTAATTGCATAGCATCTCCCAGAACTAAAAGAAACGATAATCGTTATCTTGAGATGTTCAGGCATACAGTCCACAAGACAGCTAAATTAATTGCACAATGGCAGGCCGTAGGTTTTTCTCACGGCGTCATGAATACAGACAATATGTCCATTGTCGGCGAAACAATGACTATGGGCCATTCGAATTTTTAGACAACTACAACCCAAATTTCATTTGCCACCATTCTGACACCAGCGGCCGCTATTCCTTTAAGCGGCAGCCTGCCGTAGGGCTATGGAATTATAACGCCCTAGCCAATGCCCTCACTAGTCTGTTGTCACCAGAACAACTAATAACTGCACTGAAAGAATACGAACCATTATTCTTTGATACCCTGTTAGGGCTATACAGAAACAAGCTAGGTCTACTAGCGCCGCAGTTAAATGATCAAGATTTAATTGATGAGTTACTAGTAATACTAGAGAGCGACAAAATTGATTACAACATTTTCTTTCGACGCCTTTGCTTTCTTGGCGAAAAAAATGGCTATAAAAAATTTATAAGACTTATTTATTCATCGAGATAAATTCAACCAATGGATAAAGAAATATCAAGATCGTCTTGCTTTCGAAAGAGCAGACAATAATGCCAGAAAAAGCAAAATGATTGACAACAACCCAAAATATATTTTTCGAAATTACATGGCAGAAATAGCAATTCGAAAAGCTGAGGACGAAAAGAACTATTCAGAAATAAACCGGATACTTAGATTGCTGCAATCGCCTTATGACGAGCATCCGGATTGCGAAGAATGCGCAAAACTTCCGCCCAAATGGAGTGAAGAAATAAGTGTAAGCTGCTCTTCCTAAAAAAATGAAAGCACCTTGATTATTATGAAAATATAGCCTGAAATAACAAGAGATAACCCATGTTCACCATCAAAATAATTTAATTCAATTTCCCTGTGATCGATGGACTACCAGCGCCTAGCATTAGGCCTATCCAACGGGTATTTTGATCATTCTCTAGAGCAATTTTTATCATAATTGTTAGGGGTACTGAGAGTAGCATTCCGACAGGACCTAAAATCCATCCCCAAAAAACCAATGATAAAAATACAACCAAAGGTGATAAGTTAAGACTTCTGCCTATCAGGCGTGGTTCCAATACATTGCCAATCAGAACATTGATTGCCAGATAACTTGCAGCTACCAATCCAGCTGTTAATGGTCCCAATTGTATTAGAGCTAGTAAAATTGGCGGGATCGCCGCAATAATAGGCCCAACTGTAGGAATAAAATTCAGCAAGAATGCAATCAGTCCCCACACGACAGGATAATCAACACCCAATTGCCACAAAATAATTGTAACCAAACCTCCGGTCAGCAGGCTTAAAAGTGACTTAATTCCTAAGTAGCTATGTACGCTATCTAAAAAATGCGTTAACCCATCATTGGCTAATTTATTAGAGCTTCTTGCAAGCTGCAGTTTTTCGCTAAATCCGACCTCTTCAGCCAATATAAAAATTACAGTCAATAAAATCATAAACGTATTAGTCAATACACTCCCAAAAGATGTCAGTGTATTGCCTGCAATCTGCATAATGGCGCCAGGATTAAAACTTTCTCGCATCTGGCCAGCATTGAACGTTAGGCCAAAATTACTTAACCAATGCAGCAATACTGCGCTCATCTCTTGAAGCCTGTATTCATATCCTGGTAAATTTTTTCTAAAATCACCTACAGATGATCCTACCAGCACACCGATCAACCAGCTTATCAAAACTACACAGCCCGTAATTAAACAAATAGACAGGCCACCTGGTACTTTTTTTGCTTTAAGCCAAGATAAAAGAGGGGAGAAAATGAGGGCTATAAACACTGATAGAAAAAAAGGCACTAGTAGCGTTTCTGCCATTTTAACTCCAGCAACTACTACAACAAAAGCAGCGGCAGTTAAAAGGCCTTTTGTAAACGGTGAAGATTCTTTCATACATTTGTTTCCAATAGCTCTATTAATAGTTTTTTTATTTTCTTAATTCCCTTCTTTGTAAGAAGGTCGTCTGGATTATCTATGCCCTCAACTTTATTTATAACTTGGCAACGCAAGCGAATGTTTTCTAGTTGTTTATTATGCCTAATCGGAAGCTCAAGAAACACCTCCCAATCATTAGTGGTAGCATTGTCATTTACAACTAATCTTAATAGCTCAACAATATTTTCCTTCTTTAGGCGATACACGGGAGGGCCAATGCGTAAAAAAATTAGAACGACTATTAGAATAAAAATAAAAGTAGCAAATAAAGTCGACAAGAAGCTCAAAAAATCCGCCAATTTTTAAAAACAGTAATAAAATTTACAACAAAAGATATGTTTTGACTATCAGTTAATTTTCAACCTATTACCGTTGAAAGAGATAATTATTGTTGTGTGCATCAGAGTTCTCTTATAGCGCTAAACCTAAGATCTGGATATCTCTCCTCTGCTAGAGCCAGGTTAATTCTAGTAGATGCAAGATAGGTTAGATAGCCGCCGCCATCCAACGCCACGCCATCTGGAACTTTTCTTTTTATTTCTTCTATTTTTTGAACGTCATCAGCCTCTATCCATCGGGCCGTATGCACATTTACTGGCTCATAAATTGCTTCCACACCATACTCATCTTTGAGCCGGAAGGTGACTACATCAAATTGTAGCTGTCCTACTGCACCAACAATAATGTCATTATTATTTAGCGGGAAAAAAACCTGAGTACTGCCTTCTTCAGATAACTGCTTGATACCTTTCTGTAATTGTTTCATTTTTAATGGATCACGTAGTCGGATGCGCCTGAAAAGTTCTGGAGAAAAATAGGGAATACCGGTAAACTTAATGCTCTCCCCAGTGGTAAATGTATCACCTATCTGGATAGTGCCGTGGTTATGTAACCCAATAATATCTCCGGCCACCGCTTCATCTAGCGACACTCTCTCTCCCGCTTTAAAACCAACAGCATCGGAAATACGCAAATCTTTTTTCTGCCTAACATGGTGAACTCTCATTCCTTTGGTATATTTGCCTGAGCAAATGCGCATAAAAGCTATTCGGTCTCGATGTTTTGGATCCATATTGGCTTGTATTTTAAAAACAAACCCAGAAAATTCTTCCTCGCTCGCAGCTACATTTCGTTCTATTGCGGCCCTAAATTGGGGGGGTGGAGCTAAGTCCACAAAGCTATCCAACATTTCTCTTATACCAAAATTAGCCAATGCTGTACCAAAAAATACAGGGGCTAACTGTCCTCTCAAAAACATTTCCATATCAAAAGGATTTGTAGCGCCTTTCACAAGCTCTATCTCCTCCCTAACACTTACAGCCAAGTAATCCAAAAAATCACTTGCTTCATCCGAATAAAGACCTTCTATCCTCAAATCGTTAGGAATAATACTTCCCTGACCTTGCTGGAAAACATGTATTGTATCCGCACGAAGATTGTACACACCCTTAAAATCCCTGCCACAACCAATAGGCCAATTAATTGGAGCGCAGCTGATCTTTAGCACTGTCTCTATTTCATCTAACAGGTCAATCGGGTTGCGTATCTCACGATCCATTTTGTTTATGAAGGCTATTATTGGGGTGTCTCTTAATCGGCATACATCCATCAATTTGATCGTACGCTGCTCTACGCCTTTTGCGCCATCAATAACCATTAATGCTGAGTCTACCGCTGTTAACGTACGATAGGTGTCTTCAGAAAAATCTTCATGCCCCGGAGTATCGAGTAAGTTTACTATGCGACCCTTATAAGGAAACTGCATGACAGAAGATGTTACAGAAATACCCCGATCTTTCTCCATCTGCATCCAGTCAGAGGTTACATGTCTATCGCTTTTCCTGCTTTTGACTGTTCCGGCAACCTTAATCAGATTTCCAAACAATAAAAGTTTTTCAGTAATCGTGGTCTTACCTGCATCAGGGTGAGAAATTATCGCAAAGGTTCTTCTTAGCCTCACCTCTTCAGAAATTAAATTTGATGGCATTTTCTATTTTCCTTTGATGCAAAAATAAGCGTACATAAAAAATTAATACAGTTTTGAGGCTACCATTGAAACGGTTTGAAATTATACACAGATTACCAAGGAAATAGTGTTACTGAGCTGCATCTTAAAATAGCAGGTACAAAAATCCTGTGTGAAATTTGGCGATATTTTTACAGCAATAGTTGCCAACAAGGATCTGAACGAAACCATCCGGCTATCGAGAAACGACTTTTCTTGCTATCTAGCACCTCATGATAGACTTCTTGACTCAAAAAAATGGCAACAGTGCCAAAAACAGGTGCAACCCTCACTGTAATCTCTTCAGGCTGATTACCGTATATAAGTAACTCGCCTCCATCCGCTGCCAGCCAGTCTTTATTTGTATAGACTACAATTGATAGCACTCTATTTGATTTCCCCCTAAAAGAATCTTTATGCTTGGCATAAAACCCATCTTTACCATAATAAGAAAAATGACTCTCAAATGAAGACAATCCTAGAAATAATCGTCTGTTCAGGTAGTCTTGAAGCAATGATACCCACTTAAGCCATTCTTTCTCGGCATCAGTAGAACCGGTAATCCAGGCGATCTTATCGGTACGCACGGATCTATCTAGCGTGTGATCGCCCGCTCTTCCAACCCCAGCATTTACAAACAACATTGGAGGCATTAACTCTAACTGCATAGAGAGCTGCGCAAGAAATCCTGATGTGAGCTTATTGGTTTGAACACTGTAGCCATTTGAAAAGAGATCGCCTGCTATTGCTTCAAATAAAATATCTCGGTCATTTCCACCTATATCTTTATTTATCTTAATAACCTACAACTCCATAGCCATTAATAGGGCATCTTCGGATTTTAATGGGGTCTGGTAATAATTTTTTCTTTGGCATACCTCAACAAACCCAATATTTTCATACAAGGAAATTGCACCAGCATTGCTAACTCTTACTTCCAAGAAAAATCTTTGTGCATCTTCCGAAACAATAGCAATCAAATGCTCGAGCAAATAACGCCCATAGCCTTTGTTTTGATGTTCAGGATGAACAGCAATGTTAAGGATTTCAGCTTCATCAATAACAATACTATAAATCGTATAGCCTACAACATGGCCATCTAAAGTAAGAGTCAAGCAATGATGCTTCTCGTAGCTGTCAATAAACTGCCTTTCCTGCCAAGGGTAAGGAGTAGCCTTTTGTTCAATCTGAACAACATCAGGCACATCAGAGAGTGCCATAGGACGTATATTTAAAAGATTTATTTTCAAAGTATGCACTTAGCAGTTATTTAATTTGTCTTTACCAGGGATTGAATAGCTTCCCATACTTCTAGCTTCGCTGAAGGATCTTTTAAAATTTCTTGCAGACTTTTAACAACAAAAGCATTTACCGCACCTTTTATTTTCATGGTTCCACCTAAAGTATCTGCATAAGTTTTTTCTGTGGAAGAGAACAACTCAAACGCTATCTTTCCCATAAGCAGCACACTAGTTTTGCCTGTACGGGTATCAATATAAGCTGACATCATTTTTCGAGCATCAGATTTATCTTGAATGCCATCTTTCTCGACAGGCCAGTCAATTAGGTCAGCACGTGGTAAACTGCTAGCAAGACATCCTACACTACGCAAAATATTAGCGAGCAATTGGCACTGATCATCGCTAGGCTTAGCATCGACATCTAACTCGTTAAAAATCAAAAGTTCATCGCAGGGTTGCCAGCATGCCAGCCGAAAATTCAAGGACGCAGCAAACGCTCTATTTGTACTGTCTGTTGGCGCTGTATTTTTTTTTGGGGCTGATTTCGACACGTCAATCGTATTTATTTTGGATGAATACTGCGTTATATCTAAATTAGAAAGATACCAGTTACGCATCCCTGTATTCACAAAAACCCCTAAACGCCATCTAGCTGAGGGTGTAAACGATCTGGATTTTGTATCAAATTAAGCGCATGCAGATAAGCTCTAACGCTAGCAACCAAAATATCAGTGTCAGCTCCCTGTCCATTCACAATACGGCCGCCTTTTTCTAGCCGCACAGTCACCTCACCTTGAGAGTCTGTTCCAGCAGTTACCGCATTTACAGAATAAAGCTTAAGCTCTGTATCACTCTTCGCTAATTTTTCTATGGCCTTAAATGCGGCATCAACCGGGCCGTCTCCTTCAGACGAGGAGTCATACAGCTCACCTTTATACCTCAGTATAAGAGTCGCGCAAGGGGGTTGTCCTGTTTTTGAGATCACCTCTAAAGCTTCTAGCGTAATTTGGTCTCCATTCGAATCGTCCAGTTGTATTTCTGAAACAAGAGCCTGAAGATCCTCATCATATATTTCACGTTTTTTGTCCGCCAAATCTTTAAACTTAGCAAAAGCTTCATTCATTACAGCCTTACTTTCAAAATGAGTTCCAAGCTCCTCAAGACGAGCCACAAAAGCTGCACGGCCAGAAAGCTTTCCTAGAACAATTTTATTGGTTTTTAACCCCACATCTTGAGCGCTCATAATTTCATAAGTTTCACGAAATTTCAGCACCCCATCTTGATGAATTCCTGACTCATGCGCAAAAGCGTTAGCACCAACAATTGCCTTATTGGGCTGCACAGGAAACCCTGTGATGCTGGATACTAGTCGAGAAATTGAGGTAATTTGAGTTGTATCAATACGTGTTTCCACCGGAAAAATATCTTTTCGCGTTTTTATTGCCATTACCACTTCTTCAAGGGCAGCATTACCTGCGCGCTCACCTAAACCATTAATAGTGCATTCTATTTGGCGGGCTCCTTTCATGACAGCTGCCAATGAATTTGATACAGCTAAACCAAGATCATTGTGGCAGTGCACAGAGAAAATCGCTTTATCTGAATTAGGTACAGCTTCAATCAAGCGACCAATAGTGTTTGCATACTCTTCTGGAAAGCCATAACCAACTGTATCTGGAAGATTAATAGTTGTTGCTCCAGCGCCAATAACACCCTCAATAACACGGCACATAAAATCAAAATCTGAACGACTTGCATCTTCCAGAGAAAACTCCACATCATCTATTAAATTTCGAGCATACTTTACGGCGGATACAGCCTGCTCAAAAACTTGATCTGGGGTCATCTGAAGCTTATATTTCATATGGATTGGCGATGTTGCAATAAAGGTATGAATACGCCCTGAAGACGCTCCCTTCAAGGCCTCTGCAGCGCTTTCAATATCCTGGATCCTGGCACGAGCAAGACTGCAAACAGTGCTATTTTTAATCGTCTCAGCAATAGCTTTAACTGATGCAAAATCACCGGGACTGGAAACAGCAAACCCTGCTTCAATGACATCAACTCGAAGTTTCTCTAAAGCTTTAGCCAC
>TARA_B110000503_G_scaffold97243_2_pt1 | contig 24276 bp, 21 predicted proteins | sample TARA_B110000503 | Tara Oceans TARA_B110000503 (sample SAMEA4397472) | marine metagenome | biome: Polar Biome; feature: [SRF] surface water layer (ENVO:00010504); material: water (ENVO:00002006), including particulate matter (ENVO:01000060) such as... | depth 5 m | reverse complement strand
CTGCTAATGGGAGGTTTCAAAGGCAATTTGGAAAATTAAGAGCTTCATTATCTAGTGGTATTAATTTCTCAAAATTTAATCAGTTTATTCAAAATAGTACAACACCAACATTGAGTGAAAATTTGTCTCAGAATTATGCCTTAACCCTTAGAACATCTTTTAGGGAAGCTCCAAATGTTGAGCTAGGATATAAGTATACGCTAACAAACAATAATCTTGGAGATATAGAGAGTAAGTTTTACACAAAAGCGCCCTATATTGATATAGATGCTTTAATACTAAAATCTTTTACTTTTAGATCTCGATACACTAATAACTCTTTCAGTAATGAAAGAGCTCTTTTAAATGAGTATGAATTTTGGAATGCTTCGTTGGCATATAAAAAAGATCAGGATAGTAAATGGGAGTTCGAATTAAAAGCTACTAATTTGCTTAACACTAAATCTCAAAATCAATCTAATACTGCAAATATCTCAATTAGCACCACTGAATATTTTATTCAGCCAAGATTTATCACTTTTAGATTAGTTTATGATTTATAGTAAAGTTCATAGTTTAGCTTAAATTTAATACGCTTATTCTAATAGTACTATTTTCATCATTAAATACATGTACATTTCATTCTATTTAATTATTCGCGAGTTTTTAAACCTATGTTAATCAATATTTTTTTATTTATTTAAATCCACTTTGTGATATCCGTAAAAATTTATGATTAATATTCCTAATATTAATTTTTAATATCCAATTAATAAATATATATTCATACTTGTTTTTTAAGGGGTAAACCATTGAAAAATAGTTAATTATGGATTAAATAGTTTTACCCATATTTAATTAAGAATTATTTAATTTAATGCATTAATACTGAGAATTTTATAAAATGAATTTAAATAAGTATAGTAAAACGGTAACTCAAGATGACACTCAGCCTGCGGCTCAAGCAATGCTACATGCAATAGGCTTGAAAGAGGCTGATTTTAAAAAGCCTATAGTTGGAATTGCAAGTACTGGATATGAAGGAAATCCATGTAATATGCATTTAAATGATTTATCCAAATTTGTTAAGAATGGAATTCAAGCTCAAGATATTACAGCTTTAATTTTTAATACCATCGGAGTTAGTGACGGTATCTCAATGGGTACTCCTGGGATGCGCTATTCTTTACCTTCTAGAGATATTATTGCAGATTCAATGGAAACGGTTGTTCAAGCGATGAGTTATGATGCTCTAATAACAGTTGTAGGTTGTGATAAAAACATGCCAGGTGCTTTAATGGCAATGATAAGATTAAATAGACCTTCTATACTACTTTATGGTGGGACTATTGATTCAGGATGTCATAATGGTAAAAAATTAGATGTTGTATCTGCTTTTGAAGCATGGGGGAGTAAAGTTTCAGGCACAATGGGTGATGAAGAATATAAATCCATCATTAAAAAAGCTTGCCCAGGGGCAGGAGCATGTGGTGGGATGTATACTGCTAACACTATGGCATCTGCTATTGAAGCATTAGGAATGTCTTTGCCTTTTAATTCTTCAAATCCGGCAAACAGTAAATTAAAAGAAATTGAATCTGTAAAATGTGGTAAAGCAATTAAAAATCTATTGGTTAAAGATTTAAAACCTTTAGATATAATTACTAGAAAATCTTTAGAAAATGCCATTAGATTAGTTGTTGCTCTTGGAGGATCTACTAATGCTGTATTACATTTTTTGGCAATTGCTAGAGCTGCAAAAATAGAATTCACACTGGATGATTTTCAAAAAATAAGTGATACAACTCCTTTTATCGCAGATTTAAAACCAAGTGGTAAGTATTTAATGGAAGATTTACACGAAGTTGGAGGTACTCCTGCTGTTTTAAAATACCTTTTGAAAAAAGGATTAATTCACGGTGATTGCCTTACGGTAACTGGTCATACTTTAGAAGAAAATTTAAAAAACGTGGATGGCTTGAAAGCCAACCAAGATGTTATAAAAACTGTAGAAAACCCAATTAAGGAATCTGGGCACATAAGAATATTATATGGGAATATAGCCAAGGAAGGCTCTGTTGCTAAAATTACTGGAAAAGAGGGTTTAATTTTTAAAGGATCAGCGATAGTTTTTGATTCGGAGTATGATGCTAATAAAGGAATAGGAAATGGAAAAGTAAAAAAAGGAGATGTTATTGTTATACGATATGAAGGGCCTAAAGGTGGTCCGGGTATGCCTGAAATGCTAAAACCTACTGCTGCAATAATTGGTGCTGGACTCGGTAAAGATGTTGCGTTAATTACTGATGGTCGATTTTCTGGTGGGACTCACGGGTTTGTTGTGGGTCACATAACTCCAGAAGCACAAGTTGGTGGTAATATTGCTTTAATTGAAAATGGAGATATTATTATTATTGATGCTATTCAAAACACTATAATTTTAGATGTTAAAGATGAAGAATTAGCAAAAAGAAGAAATAAATGGAGTGAGCCAAAATTAAAAGTTGAATTTGGTTCTTTATATAAATATGCAAAAATTGTTTCATCAGCTTCAATGGGCTGCGTGACAGATGAATTTTAAAAATGAGTGATATAAAAAAAATAAGCGGTAGTGAAGCTGTTGTTAAATGTTTAATAGCTGAAGGAGTTGAAATAATATATGGTTATCCTGGTGGGGCTATAATGCCGGTATATGACGAGCTATATAAATACGAAGATAAAATTCATCATGTTTTGACAAGACATGAACAAGGAGCTACACATTCTGCTCAAGGTTTTGCAAGAATCTCAGGAAAAGTAGGTGTGGCAATTGCAACATCAGGGCCTGGAGCTACAAATTTAGTTACTGGTTTAGCAGATGCTCAAATTGATTCCACTCCAATGGTATGTATCACAGGACAAGTAGCATCAAATTTATTAGGAAGTGATGCTTTTCAAGAAACCGATATAGTTGGAATATCTACTCCTGTGACAAAATGGAATCATCAAGTTACCAAAGCTTCTGATATACCAAAAGTACTAGCAAAAGCTTTTTATATAGCTAAAAGTGGTAGGCCTGGACCAGTTTTAATTGATATTACTAAAGATGCTCAATTTGAAATGTTTGATTTTAAGTACTCAAAGGTAACTGGCATAAGAAGTTATAAGCCAGTACCTAAATTGGATAATACAAACTTAAGTCTAGCGGCTGATTTAATTAATAAGTCTTTAAAGCCTATGATTGTATGGGGACAAGGAGTTATTCTTTCAGAAGCAGAAAAAGAATTTAAAGATTTTGTAGAAAAAACAGGAATTCCAGCCGCATGGACTATAATGGGAGTTTCGGCTATACCTACTTCTCATCCTTTGAATGTCGGAATGGTTGGTATGCATGGAAATTATGCCCCAAATATGCTTACAAATGAATGTGATCTATTAATTGCAATTGGAATGAGGTTTGATGATAGAGTTACTGGTAATTTAGATAAATACGCAAAGCAAGCTAAAATAATTCATTTTGAAATAGACCCAGCTGAGATAAATAAAAATGTAAAAGTTGACATTCCTGTATTGGGTGATGCTAAAGAAAGTTTAACTAAGATTTTACCGTTACTAAAATCAAGAAAACATAATAATTGGCTTAGTGATTTTAAAAAACTATATGACATAGAATATGATTCAGTAATAAAAGATGATTTATTCCCAACTAAAGAAGGTTTAACTATGGGTGAAGTATTGAAAGAAATCAATATTTTTACTAAAGGAGATGCTGCAATTGTTTCAGATGTTGGTCAACATCAAATGATTGCGTGTCGCTATGCTGAATTCAATAAATCTAGAAGTAATATAACTTCAGGTGGCTTAGGGACTATGGGTTTTGCACTTCCTGCGGCTATTGGAGCTAAAATGGCATGCCCGGAAAGAGAAGTAGTTGCGGTAATTGGAGATGGAGGATATCAAATGACAATTCAAGAATTAGGAACAATATTTCAATCTAAAGTTCCAGTTAAAATTGTAGTCTTAAACAATAGTTTTTTAGGAATGGTTAGGCAATGGCAGCAATTATTCTTTGAAAAAAGATATGCCTCTACTGAGCTTGTTAATCCAGATTTTACTGCAATTGCTAAGGCTTATTATATTAAAAGTAAAAAAGTAACTAAAAGAGAAGAGTTGTCTTCTGCAGTTGAAGAAATGATAAAATCAAAAGACTCATTCTTCTTAGAAGTAGTAGTAGAAAAAGAATCTAATGTATTTCCAATGATTCCAAGCGGTGCATCGGTTTCAGAAATAAGATTAAAATAAGTATGGAAAAAGAAGTTAAAACATTTACGGTATCAATTTACACTGAAAATAATATTGGGTTATTAAATAGAATCTCAGCAATATTTCAAAGAAGACATATCAATATAGATAGTTTAAACTCTTCAGCTTCAGAAATTGAAGGTGTATATAGATTTACAATTTTGATAAATGTTACTGAAGTCCAAATAAAAAAAATAATTGGACAAATAGATAAACAAATTGAAGTAATTAAAGCATACTATCATAATGAAGATGATACTGTTTATCAAGAGTCCTGTTTATTTAAAATCAAATCCAGTTTATTGTTTGACGATAGACAAATACAAAATATTATAAAAGATAGTAATGCCAGAATAGTGACAGTAAATAAAGAGTTTTTTGTTTTAGAAAAATCTGGTAGAAGAAAAGAGATTGACAGTCTGTATAGCAAGTTAAATGAATACGGAATTTTGCAATTTGTGCGATCGGGAGCAATAGCTATAACAAAAGAACCAATGAATATATCAGATATATTATCTGATTTTAAAAATTAATACAATGAAAAATTATTTCAACACACTTTCTTTGAATGAAAAACTAGACCAGCTTTCAAGATGTAGATTTATGAATCCTGATGAATTCAAAGACGGAGTAAATGCATTATTAACTAAAAAAATAGTTATAATTGGCTGTGGAGCTCAGGGTTTAAACCAAGGACTTAACATGAGGGATTCAGGGCTGAGTATTTCTTATGCTCTTAGAGAAGCATCAATTAATGAAAAAAGACAGTCTTTTTTGAGCGCAAGTGAGAATGGCTTTTTAGTAGGTACATATGAAGAATTAATTCCTAATGCAGATATGGTTTTAAATTTAACACCTGATAAACAACATACTAGTGTAGTGAATTCAATTATGCATTTAATGAAAAAGGGTTCTACATTATCCTACTCACATGGATTTAATATTGTTGAAGAAGGAATGCAAATTAGGAAAGATATAACTGTTATCATGGTAGCTCCTAAGTGCCCTGGTACTGAAGTAAGAGAAGAATATAAAAGAGGCTTCGGCGTACCTACATTGATTGCTGTTCATCCTGAAAATGATCCAGAAAACAAAGGATTAGAGCAGGCTAAAGCTTATGCAGTAGCTACTGGTGGTCATAAAGCTGGAGTATTAGAGTCTTCATTTGTAGCTGAAGTAAAGAGTGATTTAATGGGGGAGCAAACTATATTATGTGGAGTTTTGCAAACAGCTTCAATACTATTGTTTAATAAAATGATTGATGATGGAGCTGATAAAAACTATGCTTCAAAATTAATTCAAAATGGGTGGGAAGTAATAACAGAAGAGTTAAAGCATGGGGGTATAACAAGTATGATGGATAGACTCTCAAATTCATCTAAGCTTAAAGCTTATGCTATCTCGGAAGAACTTAAAGCACTTATGAGTCCTTTGTTTATAAAACATATGGATGATATAATGACTGGTCATTTTTCAACCACAATGATGGAAGATTGGAAAAATGATGACGTAAATTTATTAAAGTGGAGAGCTGAAACTGGTGAAACAATGTTTGAAAAAACCAAAGCGACAACAGACGAGATTAGTGAGCAAGAATATTTTGATAATGGTGTTGTAATGGTAGGGTTTGTAAGGGCTGGAGTTGAGCTTGCTTATGAAACCATGGTTTCTTCTGGAATTGTAGAAGAGTCTGCTTATTATGAATCACTACATGAGTTGCCTCTTATTGCAAATACTGTAGCGAGAAAAAAATTATTTGAAATGAATAGAATTATTTCCGATACCGCAGAGTATGGATGTTACTTATTCGACCACGCTTGTAAACCTTTAATTAAAAACTACATTGACAAATTATCAAAAAATGTCATTGGGAATTCGTTTGTTGAAAATTCAATTATTAATAATGAAGAATTAGTTGAAGTTAATTCAAAAATCAGATCTCATTCTGTTGAAAAAATTGGAAAAAAATTAAGAAAATCAATGACTAAAATGAAAAATATAGTTTAACATGGCTGTAATACTTATCGATATTTTAGCAATTAAAAATGCGCAAAAAAATATCGAAGAAATAGTGATTCGAAGTCCTTTTACTAAAAACGTAAATTACAGTAGTAAATTTAAAGCAAATATATTTTTTAAAAGGGAGGATTTACAAGAAGTTAAATCTTTTAAAATTAGAGGTGCCTTTAATAAAATATCATCACTCAATTCTAAAATAACACAAAATGATCTTGTTTGTGCCAGTGCTGGTAATCATGCTCAAGGTGTTGCCTTATCGTGTAAAAAACTAAATTTATTTGGCACTATTTTTATGCCAATTCAAACACCTAATCAAAAAGTTAGTCAAGTAAAAAAAATAGGCAAGGATAACATTAAGGTAGTTTTAATTGGGGATAGTTATGATGAAGCGCATGATGCCGCAATTTCTTTTTGTAAATCCAATCATCAAACATATATTCATCCATTTGATGATATAGATGTTATAACTGGTCAAGGCACTTTGTTTTTAGAGATCATTCAACAAGCTCCCAGAGAATTAGATTATTTATTTGTTCCAATTGGTGGAGGTGGATTGATATCGGGAGCAATTTCAGTATTCAAGCAATTATCTCCAAACACAAAAATTATTGGAATTGAAACGATGGGAGCTCCAGCAATGAAAAATTCTTTAGAAAATGGTAAAAATATTACTTTAGATTCTATTGATACTTTTGTTGATGGCGCTAGTGTGAAAAGAGTAGGAGAGATATCATTTAAATTTTGCAAAGAATATTTGGATGATATAATTTTGATTAATGAAGGGGAAATATGTCATACTCTGATAGATCTTTACAATAATGAACATATTGAAGTTGAGCTTGCTGGAGCAATGTCTGTAAGTGCTTTAAACAAGTATTCAAATGAAATTATTGGTAAAAATGTAGCTTGTATTATATGTGGAGCTAATAATGATAAAAGAAGGATGCCTGAAATCAAGAAAAAAGCGAATCTCTGGAGAAAATCTAAAAAATAAAATTAATTATCAACACTAAAACGTTTGAGTTTTATTTTTCTTGAGTTATAAATCACTTTTTATTTAAATTGTACTTTAAATTTTAATATCTATGAAAAAGTTAAATATATTTCTTTGTTTGTTATTTATTTCAATGCAATCTTGTAATTATAAATCAGGAGAATTAAAACAGGATACAACGTTAATAGACCCAATTACAAATGAAGTTATAGAGACTTCAGTTTTATATGAGGTAAATATTCGTCAATATTCTAAGGAGGGTACTTTTTCAGCTTTTTCTAAAGATATTCCAGAGTTAAAAACTCTTGGTGTAAAAATAATTTGGCTTATGCCTATCTTTCCAATTTCTGAAACTAAGCGAAAAGCTACTGGAGGAGAGTTCGCTAATTTAATTCAAGACTCTGTTGTGAGAGACAGAATGTTAGGTAGCTACTATGCAGTTTCAGACTATACTAAAGTTAATACAGAGTTTGGTACCATAGAGGATTTTAGACACTTGATTAACGAGGCCCATAAAAACGACATGTACGTTATTTTGGATTGGGTACCAAATCATACTGGTTGGGATCACAATTGGATTACTTCAAACCCTGAATATTATACTCAAGATAAAAATGGAAACATAATTGACCCTATTAATCCTGATACTGGAGAATCCTGGGGATGGCAAGATGTAGCAGATTTAGACTACACTAATTTTGAGATGAGAGACCAGATGTTGAGTGATATGAAATATTGGGTTGAAAAAGAAAATATTGATGGATTTAGGTGCGATGTAGCTGGAGCTGTGCCTTTAGATTTTTGGAAATCAACGATCAAAGAGTTAAGGTCGGAAAAATCACTTTTTATGTTAGCAGAAGCCCATGAGTCAGAACTTGTTAAAGGTAGTGATTTGTTTGATATGGTTTACGGATGGGATAGACATCATACGTTTAATGAAATGGCTAAGTCTGAAAAAGCTCCTGAATTATGGAGGGAAAGTATTGGTAAAGACCTTAGTCGATATGAAGTTGATGATATTTTAATGAATTTCGTCACTAATCATGATGAAAACTCTTGGAATGGTACAGTAAAAGAACGCTTGTCCGATGCTTCCGAGGTTCTTACTGCCTTGAGTTTTTTAGCACCAGGAATGCCTTTAATTTATTCTGGACAAGAGTATGATTTGGACCACCGCTTGTTATTTTTTGAAAAAGATCAAATCCCTAAAGAAAAAAAATTAATGTGGCCTCTTCTAGAAAATTTAGCTAAATTAAAGAATAATAACCCTGCATTAAATGGGGGTAAAAATCCTGCGATGTATGAAAATATTGATTTAACTAACTCAAAGGTTCTTGCATTTAATAGAATCAAAAATAAAAATAAAGTAACTTTTGTTGCAAATTTTTCAAATAGTGTTCAAACTGTGAATAATCCAAGTTTAGGATCGAAAGATTATATTACAAATATTGCTGAGAATGATATTATTTTAAATTTGAGTCCTTGGAGTTTTAGAATATTGATTAGGAATTAATATATGGTTTTCAACACTTATTCTCTATTCTTTATTTTCATAAATCATATTTATAAAATCTTTCTATTTCTTAGTTATAATTCACTATTTTTATTCTTCACATTTTATTATAGAATATAACTACTTTACATGGGTAAACAAACAGTTAAAATATTTGACACTTCTTTGAGAGATGGGGAACAAGTTCCTGGTTGTAAGCTCAATACATCTCAAAAGGTTATAATCGCCCAAAAATTAGAGGATCTTGGAGTCGATGTTATTGAAGCTGGTTTTCCTGTATCAAGTCCAGGCGATTTTAATTCTGTAGTTGAAATCTCAAAAATCATAAAAAACACTACAGTTTGTGCGCTCTCTAGAGCTGTTGAAAATGACATTAAAATTGCTGGTGAGGCTTTAAAATACGCTAAACTCCCAAGAATACACACTGGTATAGGTACTTCAGATTCACATATCAAGTATAAATTCAACTCTACTAGAGAAAAAATTATTGAATTGGGGTATAACGCTGTTAAGTATGCTAAAACATTTGTTGAAGATGTGGAGTTTTATGCGGAAGATGCTGGCAGAACTGATAATGAATTTTTAGCAAAAGTTTGCGAGAAAATGATTGAAGCAGGTGCAACGGTTTTAAACATTCCTGATACTACAGGATACTGTTTACCTGAAGAGTATGGTGAGAAAATAAAGTATCTTTTTGAGAATGTTAAAAACATAGATAAGGCAATTATCTCATGTCATTGTCATAATGATTTAGGGTTAGCAACTGCTAATTCAATTGCTGGAATAACAAATGGTGCAAGACAAATTGAATGCACAATTAATGGTATAGGAGAAAGAGCTGGAAACACAGCTTTGGAAGAAGTTGTAATGATTATGAAACAGCACGAAAATTTAAATTTAGATACCAATATAAACACAAAACTTTTATATGAGACAAGTAAATTAGTTTCTGAAAGTATGGGTATGTTTGTTCAGCCTAATAAAGCTATTGTTGGTGCTAATGCCTTTGCACATAGTTCTGGAATTCATCAAGATGGTGTAATAAAAAACAGAGAAACATATGAAATTATTGACCCATATGATGTGGGGGTTAATAAATCATCTATTATACTAACCGCAAGAAGTGGTAGATCGGCTTTAGCTTATCGTGCTAAATTGGTTGGTTTTGATTTATCTAAAGATGAACTTGATTTAGTCTACCCAGAATTTCTAAAATTTGCGGATAGAAATAAAAGTGTTTTAGATGAAGATATTCCGAAAATTATAAACAACATTTTATAGATAATAAACGAAATTATGAGCACTACTTTATTCGATAAAGTTTGGGATTCACATGTAGTAAATAAAATCACTAATGGCCCAGATGTTTTATTTATAGACAGACACCTGATTCATGAAGTAACTAGTCCTGTCGCATTTATAGGCTTAAAAAATAGGGGTATAAAAGTTATGTATCCTGAGAAGACTTTTGCAACCGCTGATCACAATACGCCAACGATAAACCAGCACCTTCCTGTATTAGATGTATTATCAGCAAATCAATTAAAAGTTCTAGAACATAATTCGAATGAGCATGGAATTTTATACTGGGGTTTAGGTCATAAGAAAAATGGAATTGTTCATGTAGTGGGACCTGAATATGGTATAACACAACCTGGGGCTACTATTGTATGTGGAGATTCCCATACATCAACTCATGGCGCTTTTGGAGCAATTGCATTTGGAATTGGAACCTCAGAAGTCGAGATGGTTTTATCTACTCAATGTATTATGCAGCCTAAGCCAAAAAAAATGAGAATTACAATTAATGGTAATTTGTCTAAGGGGGTTACTCCAAAAGATGTTGCCTTGTACATTATTTCAAAACTAAGTACAGCTGGTGCAACAGGATTTTTTGTGGAATATTCTGGAGAAGTTTTTACACAAATGTCCATGGAAGGTAGAATGACCGTGTGTAATTTAAGTATTGAGATGGGCGCTAGAGGAGGCATGATCGCTCCGGATAATAAAACTTTTGAATATATAAAAGACAGGGAATTTACTCCAAAGGCAGAGAAGTGGGAAAAGGCAATGGAGTATTGGAAAACATTGAAAACTGATGATAGTGCTATTTTTGATAAAGAAATATCATTTGAAGGTGGTGTTATCACCCCAATGATAACATACGGGACTAATCCAGGGATGGGAATGGGAATTTCAAATGAAATTCCAAAAGTAAAAGATCAAAACTCAGCTTCTACAAGTTATTTTAAATCTCTTAATTATATGAACTATAATGAAGGAGAGTCAATGTTGGGAAAAAAAATAGATTTTGTTTTCTTAGGTAGTTGTACCAATGGTAGAATTGAAGATTTTAGGGATTTTGCAAAAATAATTAAGGGAAGAAAAAAAGCAGATAATGTGACTGCTTGGTTAGTCCCAGGGTCCCATCTGGTTGAGAAAGCTATTAAGGATGAAGGTATTCTACAAATCTTAAATGAATCTGGATTTGAACTTAGAGAACCAGGTTGTTCAGCTTGCTTAGCCATGAATGATGATAAAATACCAAGAGGTAAATATGCTGTAAGCACATCTAATAGAAATTTTGAAGGAAGACAAGGTCAAGGATCAAGAACGATTCTTGCAAGTCCATTAGTAGCAGCGGCCGCAGCAGTAACAGGAATTATAACAGATCCAAGAACTTTATTTTAATAAATATGGCTTACGATAAATTTACAATACTTACTAGTACATGTGTACCATTGCCAATTGAAAATGTAGATACAGATCAAATAATTCCGGCTAGATTCTTGAAAGCAATTGAAAGAAAAGGGTTTGGAGATAATTTGTTTAGAGATTGGAAATTTAATTCTGATAACACACCAAAAAAAGATTTTGTGTTAAACAACCCGACATATAAAGGTAAAATACTTGTTGGAGGTAAAAACTTTGGATCTGGCTCTTCTAGAGAACATGCAGCCTGGTCTATATACGACTATGGATTTAGATGTGTTATTTCTAGTTTTTTCGCAGATATTTTTAGCGCTAATTGTTTAAATATTGGTGTGCTTCCTGTAAGAGTTTCTGAGGAGTTTTTAAATGTAATTTTTGAGAATATATATAATAATCCAACCGTCGAACTTTTTGTTGATTTACCTAATCAAGTTGTTAGAATCCCTGAACTTAATCTTAGTGAATCATTTAACATCAATGATTATAAAAAAAACAACATGTTAAATGGATATGATGATATTGATTATTTAATAAACATGAAAAAATCTATAACTGATTTTGCTAACACCACACCACTCTAATTCACTTCATGAACAGGACTATTGAAATAATGGATACTACTCTGCGAGATGGTGAGCAAACATCTGGCATGTCTTTTTCTTCTTCTGAAAAATTAACAATTGCTAAACTTCTTATTGAAGAGCTGAATGTTGATAGAATTGAAATAGCTTCAGCGAGAGTTTCTGAAGGTGAGTTTCAGGCAGTTACAAATATTACTAATTGGGCAAAAAATAACAATTATTTAAACAGGATTGAGGTGTTGTCTTTTGTGGATAACGGACTCTCTATTGAATGGTTAAGTAATGCTGGTGTGAAAGTTCAAAACTTACTTACTAAAGGGTCACTTAATCACTTAACACATCAACTTAAAAAAACTCCAAAAGAGCACTTTCGAGATGTGTATAACTCGGTTTATTCCGCAAATGAATTAGGGATATCAACAAATGTATATTTGGAAGATTGGAGTAATGGGATGAGGCATTCTATAGATTATGTTTTTGAATATCTAGATTTTTTATCTAAGTTGCCAATTCAACGAATTCTGTTGCCAGATACTCTAGGGGTACTAAGTCCAAAAGAAACTTATGATTACATCTCCTTAATTATTAATAAACACCCTGATATACATTTTGATTTTCATGCTCATAACGACTATGATTTAAGTGTATCAAATGTATTAGAAAGTTTAAATGCTGGCTGCCATGGTTTACACCTTACTGTAAATGGTATGGGAGAGAGAGCTGGAAATGCACCGATGGCAAGTGTTGCGGCTGTAATAAGAGATTTTCTTCCTGATCTAAAAATTAATCTACAAGAAAAGTCATTATATAAGGTTAGTAATTTGGTTTCAGCATTTACTGGTTTTAAAATCCCTGCGAATAAACCAATTGTTGGAGAAAATGTTTTTACTCAAACTGCAGGAATTCATGCTGATGGAGATAGTAAAAACAATTTGTATTTTAATGATTTGCTACCCGAGAGGTTTGGAAGAACTAGAGAATATGCTCTAGGAAAAACCTCTGGAAAAGCAAATATAAAAAAAAATCTAGAAAAATTAGGCATCACTTTAAATGAAGAAGATTTAAAAAAAATAACTAAACGAGTAATTGAATTAGGAGATAAAAAAGAAAAAGTTACTGCTGATGACTTACCTTATATAATTTCGGATGTATTAAGCAATTCCGTTAATAAGAAAAGAGTGTTTGTTAACTCATATTCTCTTAAACATACTATGGGAGAACATCCATCAGTTTCTTTAGAGCTTAAAATTGATGATAAGTTTTATAATAAAACAGCAGTAGGTGATGGGCAGTTTAATGCGTTTATAAATGCTGTAAATGAAATATATAGTGCAAATAAATTAAAAATACCAAATTTAGTAGATTACTTGGTTACAATCCCTAGAGGAAGTACTTCAGACGCATTATGTGAGACTATAATAACTTGGAAAAATAATACAAATGAATTTACTACACGTGGATTAGATTCAGATCAAACAGTTTCTGCTATAAAAGCAACTGAAAAAATGTTAAATATTATAATAAATTAAGTATAAATGAAATTAAACATAGCTCTTTTACCTGGAGATGGGATAGGTCCAGAAGTCATTGACCAGGCGGTCAAAGTTTCAAACTCTATTGCGACAAAATTTAATCATGAAATCACTTGGGTCAAAGCATTGGTCGGAGCTGCTGCAATTGATAAGTTCGGAGATCCTTACCCAAATGAAACTCATGAAATTTGCTTAAAAGCTGATGCGATTTTATTTGGAGCAATTGGTGATCCAAAATATGATAATGACCCTTCTGCAAAAGTTAGACCAGAACAAGGTTTACTAAAAATGCGAAAGGATTTGGGTTTATTTGCAAATGTTAGACCAACTTTCACCTTTCCTTCGTTATTGGATAAGTCCCCACTTAAAAAAGAAATAATTGAAGGAACAGATCTTGTTTTTCTAAGGGAGCTTACTGGTGGAATATATTTTGGAAAAAGAGGTAGGTTAGACAATGGAAATACCGCTTACGATACCTGCACTTACAGTAGAGGCGAAATACAAAGAATAGCAAAAAAAGGATTTGAGCTTTCTATGAAAAGATCAAAAAGACTTTGCTGTGTTGATAAAGCTAATGTGTTAGAGTCTTCTAGATTGTGGAGGGAAACGGTTCAGGCAATGGAAAAAGATTATCCAGAAGTTTCTGTTTCTTATGAGTTTGTAGATGCCGTAGCTATGCGTTTAGTTCAATGGCCTAAATCTTACGATGTTTTAATTACCGAAAATTTATTTGGAGATATTCTAACGGATGAAGCTTCTGTAATATCTGGATCTATGGGTCTTATGCCTTCTGCTTCAGTTGGGTTAAAAACATCTTTATACGAGCCTATTCATGGCTCTTACCCTCAGGCTACAGGTAAAAACATAGCAAATCCTCTAGCAACAATACTTTCTGCTGCAATGATGTTTGATGATGCATTTAAGTTAAAGGAAGAAGCAAAATTAATCAGACGAGTTGTAAATCTTTCATTAGAAAAATCAATTGTCACTGAAGATTTAACAAATGGCGAGAATAGCTACAGTACTAGTGAAGTTGGAACGTGGTTGTCTAATGCAATTTTGAAGTAACTTTGAATTAAATTTTATATTTATGTTAAAATATTAAAAATTTACATACATTAGATTTATAATTAATAGTAATATGACAAATCATTTAAATAAATTTTATTATCACTTTTATTATCACTTTTATTTTTTTGATAAGACAGAGGTCGTATATGTATAGTTTATAATTTAACATTTATATGAGTCTCGTAAATCGAGACTTTTTTTTTATGAAAAATCTAGTAGGTATTCAAGGAGTTATAGGTTCTTTCCATCATATTGTTACAATGCAATATTTTGAAAATAAAGCCATTATAAAAGAGTTTCTAAGTTTCGATGACCTAGTTGAATCTTTAGTTAACAAAAAATGTAATTATGCAGTTATGGCTTTAGAGAACTCTATTGCAGGTTCGTTAATACCAAACTATGCTTTGATTGATGAAAACAACCTTCATATTGTTGGGGAAATGTATTTAGATATACAGCATAACTTAATTTGCTTGGAAGGCCAAGATATTAATGATATCAATGAAGTACACTCCCACCCAATGGCGCTGTTACAATGTAAAGATTTTTTTAAAAAACACTTACATATTAAATTAGTTGAAGATAAAGATACTGCACTGGTAGCAAAGAGAATTAGTGAAAACAAACTTCAAAATGTAGCTGCGATTGCAAGTGATTTAGCCGCCGAGATATACTCTTTAAAAATAATTATGAAGAGCATTCAAACTATAAAGCATAATGAAACACGTTTTGTAATCCTTCAAAAATCCTCAAATAAAAAAATTGATAACATTAGTAAAGCATCAATTAAGTTTGAATTAGACCATAAGAGAGGTAGTTTGGCGGCTATATTAAACGTAGTTAGTGATTGTAAATTAAATCTAACTAAAATTCAGTCATTACCTAAAATAGACACTCCATGGGTTTACTCTTTCTTTATTGATATTACCTTTGAAAAATTTAAAGATTATGAGAAAGCTAAATCAATTATGTCTATAATGGCTAAAGATTTTAAAGTGTTGGGAGAATATGAAAACAGAAAGAGATGATAATTAAAGCAGATAGATTAAATACAGTTGAGGAATATTATTTTTCTACAAAGTTAAAAGAAGTGAATTCTTTAATAAAAAAAGGAAAGCCTATAATCAATTTAGGTATTGGAAGCCCAGACTTAACTCCACCTCAGGATGCTTTAGAGGCTCTTAAAGTTAGTTTAACACATCAAAGTGCAAACAATTACCAAAACTATAATGGTTTGGAAGATTTGAGAGTTTCAATTTCTAAATTTTACAATAAACATTATAACGTAGATTTAGATTTTAATTCAGAAATATTACCTCTTATGGGAAGTAAAGAAGGTATAATGCATATTTCCCTTGCATTTTTAAATGTAGGTGATTCAGTTTTAATTCCAAATCCAGGATACCCTACTTACGCATCTGTTACAAATTTGGTTCAGGCAAAAGCAATTTGTTATGATTTAGTACCTGAGAATAATTGGTTACCAAATTTTGAAGAATTAGAAAAAAATGATTTAAAAAATGTTAAATTAATGTGGGTAAATTACCCACATATGCCAACTGGAGCTACTTGTGATGTTGACTTTTTTGAACAATTAATTAGTTTTGCTAAAAAACATCAGATCCTTTTAGTTAATGACAATCCATATAGTTTTATTTTAAATAACAAACCAATTAGTATTTTTAATGTTGAAGGATCCAAAGACTATTGCTTAGAATTAAACTCCTTGAGTAAAACATTTAACATGTCTGGATGGAGAGTAGGCATGGTTTCTGGGAATAAAGAAAATATTTCAAATATATTAAAGGTTAAAAGCAACATGGATTCTGGCATGTATTATCCGATTCAAAGGGCTGCAATTGCTGTTTTAAATTCTACTAACTCATGGTTTGATAAAATGAATGAGATATATGATGAAAGAAGAGTGTTAGTTAAAAAACTAGCTGATAGTTTGAATTGTAAATATGAGAATAAGTCATCAGGTATGTTTGTTTGGGCTAAAATTAACAGCAACAAAAAATCAAAAGAATTTACTGATGACTTATTATATAAACATAATATTTTTATAGCTCCAGGTGATATATTTGGATCTAACGGAGAAGGGTACGTAAGATTTTCCTTATGTGCGACAAAAGAATTAATAACTAAAGCAATAAAAAGAATCAATGAATAATGTTTTTGTTATAGGAGTAGGTCTGATAGGTGGTAGCCTTTGTTTAGATATCAAAAAAATATTTCCTGATATAAAAATTCATGGAATAGATGTTTCTGAGGAAACTTTAGATCTTGCAATAAAGTTAAATTTGATTGATCATAAATCTAACTTTAAAGAGCTGTATAATGCGGATTTAATTTTTATAGCAACGCCTGTTGATATTGCAAATAATATTATTATAGACGTCTTAGATATTATTAATAAAAATACATTAGTAATAGATTTTGGTTCTACAAAAAGTAATATTTGTAATAAAGTTACTGATCACAAGAATAGAAGAAATTATTTAGCATCTCATCCTATTGCGGGGACTGAATTCTCTGGGCCAGAATCAGCATTTTCAGGTCTATTTAATGATAAAACAATAATTTTGTGTGACATAGAAAAAACAGATCAAAAATTACTAAAAACTGCTGAAGATATATTTAGGAGTATAAACATGAATATTAGATACATGGATTCGATATCTCACGACAAGCATATTGCATATGTTTCTCATCTATCACATATTAGTTCTTTTATGTTAGGAAAGACTGTAATGGATAAAGAAAAAAATGAAAATAACATTTTTGATATGGCAGGTAGTGGTTTTGAATCTACAGTTAGATTAGCTAAAAGTTCTCCAGATATGTGGACGCCAATTTTTAAGTTAAATAAAGACAACATTGTAGAAAGTCTAGATGAATATATTATGAATTTAAAATTTTTTAAAAGCTTAATTCAAAATGATGATTTTACACAGTTGAAAGATCAAATGAAAAAAACAAATTATATAAAGAATATACTTAAAGGATTAAATAAAAATGAAAAATGAAAAATAAAAAAGAACTAAGAACTTGGCTTGATAAATTTAATTTGAATCACCCTTTAACTATAGCAGGCCCATGCAGCGCTGAGACTGAAGAGCAAGTCTTGAAAATAGCACATAGTTTAAAAAACACTAAAGCAACTGTTTTTAGAGCGGGAATATGGAAACCTAGAACAAGGCCAGGTAATTTTGAAGGAGTTGGTGCACTAGGTTTAAAATGGCTTCAAAAGGCAAAGCAAGAAACAGGTATGCTTATTAGTACTGAAGTTGCTAATGCTAATCACGTGGAGCTTGCATTAAAGCATGATATAGATATATTATGGGTAGGTGCTCGATCCACCGTAAGTCCATTCATTGTTCAGGAAATTGCTGAGGCACTTAGAGGGACTGATAAACCAGTACTAATAAAAAACCCTGTAAATCCAGATTTGGCGCTATGGCTTGGAGCTGTAGAGAGATTTTATTCTTGTGATGTAAAAAATTTAGGAGTTATTCATAGAGGATTTTCCACCTATGAAAAAACTAACTATAGAAATAATCCAGAATGGCAAATCGCAATTGAATTGCAAAATAAATTTCCCGATTTGCCTTTAATTTTAGACCCTTCACATATTGCAGGAAGAAGAGATATAATATTTGATTTGTGTCAAACTGCTTTAGATTTGAATTATGACGGTTTTATGGTGGAAACTCATCATGATCCAGACAATGCATGGAGCGATGCTGCTCAACAAGTCACACCTAGTAGGCTTATTGAAATTATAAAGGATTTAAAGATCAGAAAAATCACTGATCATGCAGATGAGTATAAAAGTAATTTGAAAAATTTAAGAACAAAAATCAATTTGGTTGATAATCAATTGTTAGATATTCTAGGTAACCGAATGAATATTGCTGAAGAAATAGGGGTTTTAAAAAAAGAAAATAATGTTGCTGTCCTGCAATCAAAGAGATGGAATGAGATACTTGGAAAAATGATTCTTCAAGGAGAGAAGAAAGGTTTAAGCGAAGAGTTTGTTTTAAGAGTTTTTAAAGCTATACATCAAGAATCTATTAATCATCAAGAAAGTATTTTTAAAGAATAGGTTATTAAAGTACTTTTTTTTGCATTGAGAGTTATTAATTTCCATCTTTGTAATAATGAGAGGATTAGTTTATAAATCAACCGGTAGCTGGTATTCCGTTAAAACCCAAGACAACAAGCAATTTGATTGCAGAATTAAGGGTAAATTTAGATTAGATGATATAAAAAGCACTAATCCAATTGCTGTTGGAGATTATGTGGATTTTGAAGTGGAAAAAAACAGTGATGTTGAAACGGGAGTTATACATAATATTTGCGAAAGAAAAAATTATGTATTAAGAAAATCTGTTAACTTATCCAAGCAAACACATATTCTAGCATCTAATATTGATGTAGTTTTTTTAATTATAACTATTTCTAGTCCAGTCACATCAACAAATTTTATTGACAGGTTTTTACTCACTTCAAATGCTTACTCAATTAAAACGATTTTGTTATTTAACAAGATCGATTTACTTAACAAAACTGAATTAATAATACTAAATAAGTTAACTAAGATATATAGCGATATTGGTTATGATTGTCATGAGATTTCCGCAAAAAATCAAGTTAATTTAGACAAAGTTCAATCTATTATGAAAGACAATGTAAGTATGTTTGGAGGACACTCAGGAGTAGGTAAGTCAACTTTAATAAATTCTCTTCAACCAAATTTAAATTTAAGAACTAAGAATATTTCCATCCAACATTCGCAGGGTCAACACACAACTACAAATGCAGAACTTTATGACTTAGATTTTGGAGCTAAAATAATTGACACTCCAGGTATTAGAGGTTTTGGAATTGTAGACTTCGAGAAAAGTGATATCAAAAATTACTTTCCCGAATTTTATAAATTGATTAACCAGTGTAAATTTAATGACTGCATGCATGTTAATGAGCCAAAATGTATAATTAAGAAATATGTAGAGGAAGGTCAAATTGCATCATCTAGGTATGAAAATTATCTTCAAATCCTTGAAGATGATAAGTCAAGTTATAGAATTGATAATTTTGATACTTTATGAAAGCTGTAATTCAAAGAGTATCAAAAGCAGAGGTTGTTGTTGAAGGTAAAGTAGTTTCTTCCATAAAAAAAGGAATCGTTATTTTAATAGGGATTGCAACAAACGATTCCAATAGTGATATAAAATGGCTTATAAATAAGATAGTAAATCTTAGAATATTTAATGGATTCGATGATAATATTAATGATATAGGCGGAGAAGCTTTACTTGTCAGTCAATTTACTCTTCAGGCTAATGTTTTAAAAGGAAATAGACCTAGCTTTATTAAAGCTGCAAATACTGAAATAGCAAATTCTATGTATAATCAATTTCAACAGGAACTTAATGAAAAATTGGAAACTGAATTAAAATCTGGAATTTTTGGAGCAGATATGTTAATTAACCTCTCTAATGATGGTCCGGTAACAATTTTATATGATTCTTGTCTTAAAATAAATAAATAATGGAAATAAAAAACTTACAAATTCAAGTAGATAAATGGATAAATAGTCACGGGGTTAGGTATTTCAACGAATTAACAAATATGGCTCAGTTATCTGAAGAAGTTGGTGAAGTTGCAAGGATAATTTCTAGAAGATATGGAGAGCAGAGTGAAAAAGAATCTGATAAAAAAATAGATTTAGGCGAGGAACTTGCCGATGTAATGTTTGTAGTCTTATGCTTAGCTAATCAAACAGGAGTGGACCTTCAAAAGTCTTTTGACTCTAAAATGGCATTAAAAACTAAAAGAGATCATGATAGACACCATAATAACGACAAGTTGATCTAATGAGTTTATTTCTTAAAAAATCAAACATAGTAACTAGTTCAAGTCTATCTATCTCAGGTTCAAAAAGTGAATCCAATAGATTATTGATTCTAAAAGCTTTATATCCAAATATAGATATTGTAAATATTTCTTCTTCTGACGACACAAATGTTTTAATTGAAGCCTTAAATTCTAACTCACCTACAATCGATATCCATCATGCAGGAACTGCAATGCGATTTTTAACGGCTTTCTTTTCGACTTTAAAATCTAAAAATGTAATCCTTACTGGATCAGAAAGAATGCAAAATCGTCCAATTGAAATTTTAGTTAATGCCTTAAGAAGTATTGGGGCAGATATTGAATATTTAAAAGAAATTGGATATGCACCTATAAAAATTAAAGGAAAAGAATTAAATCTCAGCAAAGTGAGTTTAGACTCAAATGTTAGTAGTCAGTATGTCTCAGCTTTATTATTAATTGGATCTAGTTTGAAAAATGGATTAGAAATTAATTTAAAAGGAAAAATCACTTCAAAGTCTTACCTTTTGATGACTTTATCTTTGTTAAATAAAATCGATATTAAATACACATTCAATGATAATGTTATAAAAATAGACAGATTTAAAGATTCAAATCTAAAAAAGATTATGCACGTTGAATCAGATTGGTCGTCCGCTTCATATTATTATAGTTTTATAGCACTATCACCTATTAATACAGAAATCACACTAAATAGTTTTAAAATTGATAGCCTGCAAGGAGATTCAATTCTTTCTAAGCTATTTATCGATTTTGGTGTTGAGACAACTTTTAATGACAATTCAATAACTGTGAAAAAAGTCAACAACTCTCAATCATCTATGAATTTTGATTTAATATCATCTCCTGATTTGGCGCAAACTATTGCCGTGACATGTCTAGGGTTAAGAGTTGACTGTAGATTGACAGGTTTACATACATTATTAATAAAGGAAACTAATCGACTAGTAGCTCTGAAAAATGAAATAAAAAAATTAGGTACTCAGGTAGAAATAACAGAAGATTCTTTATCATTTACTAATTCTGAAAAATTAATTAATAATGTAGAAATTGAAACCTATGAAGATCATAGAATGGCAATGTCTTTTGCTCCTCTTTCTGTTTTAACAAATATCACTATTAAAGACTCAGATGTTGTTTCTAAGTCGTATCCAAATTTCTGGAATGATTTAATGAAAATTGGAGTAAAAATAAATAAAAGCTAATTTACTTGACTTTGCCTATTCTCAGATTGTATATTTGCAATCTTTAAAAATACATAAAATATGAAATTATCCCATTTTCAATTCGATTTACCAGAAGGTCTTTTAGCTGAGTATCCATCTGAGAATAGAGATGAATCAAAACTCATGGTTCTTAATAGAAAAGAACAAACTATTGAGCACAAATCATTTAAAGATATCATTGATTATTTTGATGAAGAGGATGTTATGGTTTTGAATAACACTAAGGTTTTTCCTGCTAGGTTATTTGGAAACAAGGAAAAAACTGGCGCTAGAATTGAGGTCTTTCTTTTAAGAGAGTTAAACTCTGAACAAAGGTTGTGGGACGTATTAGTAGATCCAGCAAGAAAGATTAGAATTGGAAATAAACTCTATTTTGGAGATGACGATACATTGGTTGCTGAGGTGATTGATAACACGACTTCTAGAGGAAGAACGTTAAGGTTTTTATATGATGGATGTTATGATGATTTTAGGACTAAACTAACAGAATTGGGTCAGACGCCTTTGCCTAAGTATATTAATAGAGAAGTTGAGCCAGAGGATAAAGAAAGGTATCAAACAATTTTTGCTAAAAATGAAGGAGCGGTAGCAGCCCCTACTGCAGGCTTACACTTTTCGAGACATCTTTTGAAACGTTTAGAAATTAAGGGAATAAATTTTGCGGAAATTACTTTACATGTTGGTTTAGGCACTTTTAATCCAGTAGAAGTTGAGGATTTATCAAAGCATAAAATGGATAGTGAAGAAATTGATGTAAATGAAAATGCAACGACTATTATTAATAAAGGTCTAAGAGAGAAAAGAAGAATTTGCGCTGTTGGGACTACATCAATGCGTGCAATTGAAAGTTGTGTATCATCAAGTGGTACTTTGAACGAATATACAGGATGGACCAATAAATTTATTTTTCCACCTTATGAATTTAGTATAGCGAACTGTATGATTACAAATTTTCATATGCCAAAATCAACTTTAATGATGATGACTTCTGCATTTGCAGGTCATGATTTTATGTTTAGAGCATACGATGAAGCGATCAAAAACAAGTACAACTTTTTTAGCTATGGCGATGCAATGTTGATCATATAATCATGGATAAAAAAGACATTCGATCTCTATCTGTTGAAGATCTTAGAGCCTTCTTTTTAGATAAAGGTTTTGAAGCATTTAGAGGCAATCAGGTGTATGAATGGTTGTGGAAAAAGTCTATAAAAGATATTGATCAAATGACTAATATCTCTAAATCTATTAGAGATGCACTTAAGTCAGAATTTGTAATTAATAATATTGAAATTGAATCCGTTCAAAAAAGTACTGACGGAACAGTTAAAAACGCAATTAAATTACATGATGGTTTAACTGTAGAGTCTGTTCTAATCCCTACTAAAACGAGAATGACTGCATGTATATCTTCTCAAGTTGGATGTAGCTTGAACTGCAGGTTTTGTGCAACTGCTAGATTAAAAAGAATGAGGAATTTAAATCCTGATGAAATTTACGATCAAGTTGTTACTATAAATAGTCAATGTTTAGAATTTCATGATAAACCATTAACAAATATTGTTTTCATGGGAATGGGAGAGCCGTTGATGAATTACAATAACGTGTTAAAGGCAATTGAAAAAATAACTTCACCGACTGGATTAGGGATGTCTCCAAAGAGAATAGTAGTTTCAACTTCTGGAGTCCCTAAAATGATTAAAAAAATGGCTGATGATAAGGTTAAATTTAAGTTAGCTGTATCTCTTCATAGTGCTATTGAAGAAACTAGAACTTCAATTATGCCATTTAACGAAAAATTTACTTTAACAGAACTCAGAAACTCACTTATATATTGGTATGAAAATACCAAAAATAGAATTACCTATGAATATGTAGTTTGGGAGGGGATTAATGATAAAATTGAAGATATAAATGCGCTAGTCGAATTTTGTAAATTTGCTCCTAGTAAGGTGAATTTAATTCAATATAATTCAATTGATGACCCTGACTTTGTACAAGCAAATAACTCTGCTATTAAATTATATATGGACATTTTAGAAAAAAATAATATTACTGTTACTTTTAGAAGATCTAGAGGTAAAGATATTGATGCTGCTTGTGGACAGTTGGCAAATAAAAGTCAATAATTCTCTATCTAAATTATCTTTAAATGTAAAATAAAAAAGCACCTTAACTTTAATTAAGGCGCTTTTTTAAAAATCATTTAATTAATTGTAAATTATATTTTAATACTTAAGCTAATTAGTAATATATTTTAAATACATATATTATATTTAATAAAAATTTACAAATTGATTTCTAAATCTACCATAGATAAAGTTTTTGAATCCTCCAGAGTTGAAGAAGTTATTGGTGACTTTGTTCAGTTAAAGAAATCTGGCTCTAATTTTAAAGGTTTAAGTCCTTTTAGCGAAGAAAGAACCCCGAGTTTTATGGTTTCCCCTGTAAAACAAATTTGGAA
>TARA_B110000503_G_scaffold4843_1_pt1 | contig 24331 bp, 25 predicted proteins | sample TARA_B110000503 | Tara Oceans TARA_B110000503 (sample SAMEA4397472) | marine metagenome | biome: Polar Biome; feature: [SRF] surface water layer (ENVO:00010504); material: water (ENVO:00002006), including particulate matter (ENVO:01000060) such as... | depth 5 m | reverse complement strand
TTTTAAAGGTATCAACTCTTGCCAGAATAAATTATCAAAACTTAAGTCTAATAATACGCCATCAATATCTAGCAATATGTCAGAGGCATTTGTTACTATACTGGAATGAGGATTACGCATAAATTTTTAAAAGCTATTTTAAACCCATTACGTGAAACTGTCATCGAGGCATCTAAAGTAATCATGGAGGTTTATGAAAAAGACTCTTATGATCTTGATATAAAGTCAGATGGATCACCTGTTACAGAGGCAGACAATAGAGCTAATGACATTATTATTAAATCTCTTCACAGAATTACGCCTGAAATTCCAATTATTTCTGAAGAAACATACAAGAAAGAACAAGAAAACCCAGAAGGCCCTTATTGGCTAGTTGACCCTCTTGATGGAACGAAGGAATTTATAAACAAATCTAAAGATTTCACTGTAAATATTGCTTTAATAGAAAATGCCGCTCCAGTTTTTGGTATCGTGGGTGTCCCTGCAACTGCAGAGATATGGCACGGCTCTAATATCTCATCGTCTAATACCAACTTCTTTTCTTCCATCTTCAAAAAAAGAGACAAAAACCAGCATTCTGCTTTAGATAGCCCAATAAGGCTTGTAATGAGTAAAAGCCATCAAACAGATACAGACAAAATATTCTTAGAATTCTTAGAAAAAAAATGTATTAGCTTTACTGTTGTTGAAAGGGGAAGCTCACTTAAGTTATGCGCCTTAGCAGATAATAAAGCAGATATTTATCCAAGATTTGGCCCTACATCAGAATGGGATATAGCAGCAGGTCATGCTTACTTGCTTAACAAGGGCGGTGAAGTGCTCCAAATGAAATCAGGTAAGGATTTAAGATATACAAAAGAAGAAACTATCTTGAATCCAGCTTTTGTAGCCTTTAGAAATAGCTCCCTAAAACAAACATATATGCCACTTTTGAGCGAATTTTATAAAAAATTGGTATAATTCTCTTATAAAGATTAATTAATAATATAATTAATTATCAATAATATATATATTTAATATGGGAACACAGTTACAGCCATCACAGCTTAATAGTCCAGGCAAGGATATAGAATCCTATTTGTCTTCAGTTCACTCAATTCCCATTTTAACAAAAGAAGAAGAGCAAGAATTAGCTATAAGGCTTTATGAAGAGGATGACTTGGAGGCTGCAAGGTTGTTGGTTATTCATCATCTTAGATTCGTAGTGCATATCGCAAGATCTTATCAGGGCTACGGACTTCCTTTGGCTGATATTATTCAAGAAGGCAACGTTGGCTTAATGAAGGCGGTGGATAAATATGATCCTAATAGGGGTGTAAAAGTAGTTTCATTTGCAGTTCATTGGATAAAAGCAGAAATACATGAATATATTCTGAAGAATTGGAGATTGGTTAAAATTGCCACAACTAAAGCTCAAAGAAAATTATTTTTTAACCTCAGAAGTAAAAAGAAAACTCTTGAATGGCTTACTAAAGATGAGGCTGAAAAAATAGCAAAAGACCTTAATGTCGAAGTTAAGGATGTCTTGCATATGGAGAGCAGGCTATCTTCTAATGATTCCTCTTTTGATGGACCTTCATCTTCAGATGACGATGAGGATATGATGTCTCCGTCTCAATACCTTGAAGATAGAAGATATGATCCTGAAATATTAGTTGCTAATGCTGAGGCTCAAGAAGTTAACCATAACGGCCTTACTGAGGCATTAAAGATGTTGGATGACCGAAGTAAAGATATTCTTCAAAGAAGATACCTTTCTGATGACAAGGCTACTCTCCACGACTTAGCTGATGAATATAAGGTGTCAGCCGAAAGAATTAGACAAATAGAAAGTGGCGCATTAAAAAAACTTAAAGCATTTATGGTTACTTCTGCTTAAAGCAGGAAAAGTAAAAATTACAATGCGTTATAAATTTCTTCCATCCTTTGTAACAAGGAGGGGCAGGATAACTCAAAGCCAAGAAAATAATCTTAACCGCCTTTCTGATTATGAAATTGCTAGTTACCAAGACATTCTGTCATCTCAAAAAAAATTCTCTAAATTAGTTCTAGAGATTGGCTTTGGAAATGGTGAAAATATTCTAAGGCTTGCTAAGAATAATCCTGATACTTTATATATAGGCTCAGAGGTTTATCAGGCAGGCATGGGTTATCTTTTAGGCGAGGTGATAAAGGATAATATTAATAATATAAAAGTAACCTCCGGAGATATAAGGTTGTTATTTGAAGAAATAACAAACCCAATATTTGATGATGTGGTAATTATCTGCCCCGACCCATGGCCAAAACTAAAGCATCACAAAAGAAGAATGCTTAATGAGGAGTTCTTGGAACTCATCCATCCAATTATCAAAAAGAATGGAAATTTATTCATGTCTACTGACTGGAAAAATTATGCTGAATCTATTGATGAGGCGATAAATAATTCTAATGGTTATAAAAGATTAGACTCATCCGTTTATGAAAAATCTGAATTAACAAAATTTCAAAAGAGGGCTGTAGAGGAGGGAAGAGGTATATACACCTTTGCCCTTAAGAGACTTTAATTAAATATATTAACAGTATCATTTAAAAATTTATAACCCATATCCGTTGCCTTTAATCCTTCATCTTCTAAAAGATTTGCTTCAACTCCCTTTTGCCATTTTTCTAAAAAGCTATCCTGAATATGAATATTATTTTTTCTTATTTCATCAAAGGAAAGGCCTGATTTAACTCTAAGTAGATTCATTGCCAAATCTAAGTCATAGCCCTCAGACGTAATTAGAGTATCTGTAGTTTTTGATGGATCGTGAATATAAGAGGATGTCTTTTTTAGTTTGATCATTCGCTTAATGCAGTCATTTGTTGTTATTTTGCTATGAGCGCCAGGGCCAACACCTAAATAATCTCCATACATCCAATAATTCATATTATGTTTACTTTTTCTTCCATCACGAGCCCAAGATGAAACCTCATACTGGAACAATCCATTTTTATTAAGTATTTGCTCTGCTTCACGCTCCATAGATTCCACGAGTTGATCTGATGGAAGGCGCAATTCTTTCTTATAAAAAATAGTATTTGGCTCTATGGTTAACTGATATAAGGATAGGTGATCTATTTCGTAGTCACAAAAAATCTTAAGATCGCTTGATAATGAATTTAAATCTTGATCCATAATTCCATAAATTAGATCAATGGTTGTATTAATTGATTTCATATTAGATGCTAAGCTTATGGCATTGAAAGCATCTTCTGATTTATGATTTCTTTCAAGACTAGTTAATGTTTTTTGATCAAAGCTTTGTATACCAATTGAAATTCGGTTGATTCCAGCAACAACAAGATCATCTAAATAATTTTTAGTAACCTCTTTAGGATTTAGCTCAAAATTAATCTCACATTCTTTTTTTAACAAACCATCATTTTTTAATTTATTTATTAATTGCTCAATAATTTTTACCGAAACAAGGGAGGGTGTACCCCCTCCAAAGTAAACAGAAGCAAACTTTCTCTTATTAATATAGTGTGCAGATTGATCTAAGTCTTCAATAATCGCCTTTAAAAGAAGCTCTTCGTCTCCATCTTTTTTATTTACTTCAATATTAAAATCACAATAAGGGCACTTTTTCTCACACCATGGAAAATGTATGTAAAGAGAGAGAGGGGATTTATTCGGATCTATTTTTATCAAGTTCTTTTAAAAATAATTGAGCAGCAATCGCCCTATGGCTAATTTTATTTTTTACATCAGCCTCTATAGAGGCCATCGAAACATTCAATTCATTTGGGTAGAATATTTTATCGTATCCAAACCCTCCTTCCCCAGAGCTATTGACTGATACTTTGCCATGTATCTTCCCTAGTGAAAAGATTGGCATGGGGTCATCAGGGGAATGAACTCCAGTTAACACACAAACGTAATATGCTGGAGTAGATTCAAGGTTAAGGTTTTTAAGTTCTTCAATTATCTTATTTCTGTTATCTAGATCAGAGGCGCCATCTTTGGCATATCTTGCTGAATAAATTCCAGGCTCAAAGTTTAATGCAGGCACCACAAGGCCCGAGTCATCAGCAATGGAAAATAACCCAGAATTTTTTGATCCATGTCTTGCTTTTATTAAAGCATTTTCGAAAAAAGTAAGGCCGTCTTCAACAGCATCATCAATGCCTAATTCTGATTGAGATATCAATTCATAGTTACTAAAAATATCTTTAAATTCTTTTAACTTACCTTTGTTTGAAGTTGCAAGAAGAATTTTTTTATTTTCTTGCAAGTAAATATACTCCCTCTGATGCAAGCAGATTGGGTAATAACGAAGCAGTTGCACTTTCTACTCCAGAGCTATCAAGAAATATCCTTTCATCAATTACAAAGCCTGAGTCAGAACATAGTTTTTCAAAATCTTTTATCGTACAAAGATGAAGATTCTCTGTCTCATACCAACTCGAGGGAAGGTTTGGAGTTACAGGCATTTTCCCCAATAAAAGAGCCAGCCTACATTTCCAATATCCTAAATTCGGTAAAGTAACGATACACTTCTTTGAAAGCCTCAACATTCTTTTCAGAGCTATGTCTGGATTTTTCAAGCATTGAATAGAGCTAGCCATAATTGCTATATCAAAATCTGATGACTCAAAGTCTTGAATGCCTTCATTAATATCCTTTTCTATAACTGAAATACCTTTTTCTATACATTGTTGAATTTTTTCATGATCAATTTCAACGCCATATCCACAAATGCCTTTTGTATCTATTAAGTCTTTTAGCAAGGAGCCATCTCCACAACCAAAATCAATAACCTTGCTTTTAGAAGGAACCCAATTTTTAATAACTTTTGAAATTTGTATGGCCATTATGAATCGATGAATTTTTTAACAATATTGTTATATCTTTCAGAGGCAAATAAAAAACTATCATGTCCCTGTTCCCCGTTAAGAGTTATATAGGAGCATGGAATATTCACATTCATAGCTGCTAACTGAATTTCTCTTCCTCTTGCTGGCGGGTAAAGCCAATCAGTTTCAAAGCCAATGATTAAAAGCTTGGCTTTAATACAGGATAGAGCTTCTTCTAGATTTCCATCAAATAAGCTTGCCGCATCATAACTATCCATAGCTTTAGTCATAAGAATATAGCTGTTTGCATCAAAAGAGTTTGAAAATTTCTTACCTTTGTATTGAAGGTAGTTTTCAATCTCAAAATCCACCCCTCCGGTAACTTTAGAATTTATGTCTTGAAATTTTCTTCCAAATTTTAAATCCATATGTTTCTCTGATAGATAGGTTACATGTGCAAGCATTCGAGCTGTCTTAAGACCGCTTTTAGGCTTAGTATCATTTTTAAGGTAATCTCCATCATAAAAATTACTATCATTTCTTATAGATTCTCTTGCTACTTCATTCATTGCTATATTCTGAGTGCTTGATTTTGCAGCAGCGGCAAAAATACCAGATTTTTTAAGACTATCAGGAAAGGATATTGCCCATTGAAGTGCCTGCATTCCCCCAAGACTTCCTCCTGCCACAAGTTGCCATTTATCAATACCTAGATAGTCAGTAAGCTTTTTTTGGCTATTGACCCAGTCAGTAACTGAAATAAAAGGGAATTCCTTTCCATAGATTTCATTTGTACTAGGATTAATGCTAGTAGGTCCTGTAGACCCAGAACATCCACCCAGGTTGTTACAACAGACAACAAAGTTTTTATTAGTATCAATTGCTTTATTTGGACCAATTAACTGATCCCACCAACCAGGAGTTCCATCATCTTTACTTTCACCAGCTGCATGATGATTTCCAGAAAAAGCATGGCAGACTAAAATACCATTGGATTTATCTTGATTAAGCTCGCCATAGGTTTCCACCATTAACTCAAACATAGAGAGCTTAGAGCCAGATGTTAGCTCTATTCCTTCTTTAAATGTAACTAGCTCAGTTTTAACTTTCATATTATAAATCGCAAAAGACTACTTAAAAGAATCTCAATTTGCCTTATTAAAATTAAAGCAAATAAGGGAGAAAAATCAAGACCACCTGCAGCTGGAATAAATCTTCTTATTGGCGCTAAGGCCTTCGAAGATATTTCCTCTACTAGTTTAAAAAATGGATGCCCATTCCCTGGAGCTACCCAGCTTAAAATTACAGACCCTATAAGCGCAAAAAATATTATTCTAAATATAGTATTAATAGTTTCAATGACTGCAATTGATCCAAGGACCATTTCGTCGTATTGATTTGAATATAATAAATACAAGCTACCGAAATTCAATAGAGACGCTATTATAAATATTGTATAAAGCTGGTTAGAAAAAAAAGAAATTTTCGATATAGGCTTATAAAAATTAACAAATCTCTTAACTATTGGATTGAAGTAATCTACCTTTAATATATTAAAAACAAATAATATAACGAATGCATAGCTTCCAATTCTAAGAGCTAGGTCTATAAAGTCTAAAATACTAGGATTCATTTGATATTTCTTTTGATCTATTTATGGCTGCAATAATACCTTTTTCAAAAGAATTTAATACTTTTAAAGATTTAAATTCTTTAATTCCTGCTTCAGTTGTTCCTTTTTTTGAAGCTACAGTTTTAATTAACTCATCCATATTTAAATTATTTCTTGATGACATGCTCACGCCTTCAATAAGGTTTCCTATTATCTCATTTGTTTTTTTAATATCACCTTCACACATCTTCATAATTCTTTTTTCATAAACTTTCAGTAGATAGAAAAAATATGCAGGACCGCTTCCTATTAAGCCTGTGAAATCATCCATCTTATTTTCTTTGTCTATTTCTAAAATAATGCCAACTCTTGAAAAAATATTTTTTGCTTTTTTAAATGCGGCATCGGAAGAAGAAATATTAATAAGAGCAGTAATTGCTTTATTGAACTCTGCCGCTGTATTTGGCATTGCCCTTATTAACTCTGCATTACTTGCCATGCTTATATATTTTTTAGATTTAATTCCGGCTACTAAAGAAATAATTTTAGGTTTCTTGTAATTTATACAAATTTCAGTGTAAGCAGCCAATGCATCCTTGGGCTTCACAGCAAGAATAAAAAATTCGACATCAAATTTTTGATCTAAAGAGAATTCCTTAATACCTATTTTATTTAGCATTTCTTTATTGTTTATATTTCTATCTATAAACAAGATATCTTGTTTCTTTAGTCCGCTAGAAATTAAACCCTTTATATTAGCTTGGGCAATATTCCCGCCGCCATAAAATACTATTTTTTTCATAACCTTTTTCCAAAAATAAGCTCACCAATTCTAAGCATATTTGACCCACACTCAATGGCTATTTGAAAGTCTGATGTCGTCCCCATGGAAAGGTGTGAAGCATCGGGATATAACTTAATCAACTTAACATGCAATTCTTTTGATCTTCTCATCATTAATTTTGTTTCTTCAACGTCATCAGTAATTTTCGGGAGAACCATTAGACCTTTTAAGTTAATATTTTCCATTGAATTTACAAACTTTGCAAAGTTTTCCATTTCGTCAGGAGCAATACCACTTTTCGATTCCTCGTTTGATATATTGACTTGTATAAGTCCGTTAATAGTCTTTTTAAGCATTGCGCAATTGGCATTTAATTTTTGAACAACACTCTCCCTGTCTAACGAATGCACCCAATTAGCATGTCTTGCAATAGATTTAATTTTATTGGATTGAATGGGGCCGATAAAATGCCAAGATATCTTATGAAGAGCCAGCTCTTCTGATTTTTCTTGAAGCTCCTGTGAATAATTTTCACCAAAGTCTGTAACTCCAATCTCTATAGCAGCCTTGATGCAGTCTAAGCTTTTCTTCTTGGAGACAGCTACCAATAAGATATCTTTAGAATTAACATCAACTGAACGGCATGCCGCTTCAATGCTTAAATTAACAAGGTTTAAATTATTTTCTAGTTCTTTTTGCATAGAGTTCTTAGCTGGGGGTCAAAGCCTTTTTTTGTAATTTTTTCTTTTGCATTATTTGCAGCAGATCTATTGGGGTAGGGTCCGCTAAGAACACTAAAAAGAATTTTTCCAGGATTAGAGCTGCTATAGATTTCATTAATTGAAATAAACTCTATCTCTTTAAGACTATTTTCTGCCTCGTATGCATATTTTTTATTTCCATAGGCCCCTATTTGTACGAAATAGTCACAAGATAGTAAATTGCTACTTATATCAGCTTCAATTAAAACAGACCCGTTCATTAAGGAAGTTGGAAAATCTATTGTTACTTTATTTGTATCTATTCTTGGCTCAATATTTTTAATATCAGTATCAAAATATAGATATGAGATGGAGACTAAGAAAGCTGAGATAAAAATGAGAGCCATGATCGTAATGGGAGTAAAAACTTGGATACTCCTTTTTTTTGATCTAAATTTATTTTTCTTTAGAGCTCTGGTATTCCTATTTGACGACCCTCTGTTTGCAAAATCTTTCATATCAATATTACATTTTTTCCATAGGGCTAATTCCAAGAAGACCAAGGCCGTTTGAGAGAACCATTTTTGAAGCATTTAGGCAGTAAATAATAGATTTAATATTCTCTTCAGACTCTGTAAATACATGATTATCATTATAAAAACTATGAAATGTATGAGCAAAATCTCTAAGATAAAATATTATTATATGAGGTTGAAGTAATGCTGATGCTCTTAAGACTATCTCAGGATATTTATTTATTTCATGAATTAACTTATCACACGAAGTATAAGAACCACTTATTATAGTTTCAGCATTTAACGGGTAATCAGAATGATTTTCTAGATACTTTTTTTGTAATGAAAATATTCTTGCATGAGCATACTGTATGTAATAAAAGATATTTTCTTTGCTATCAGACTTAGCTAAATTGATATCAAAATCTAAATGTTGATCGGCTTGCTTTGAAAGGTAATAAAATCGCGAGGCATCAGTTCCTATTTCATTTATCAAGTCACTTAAGGAAAAAAACTCCCCAGATCTTGTCGACATTTTAACTTTTTTACCGTCTTTAAAAAGATTTGCGAATTGAACTAGCTGAACATTCAATCTTTCTTTATTAAATCCAAGGCCTTCCATTGAGGCCTCAATTCTTTTTATATATCCATGGTGATCTGCACCCCAAACATTAATTAACTTATCAAAACCTCTGTCAATTTTGTCTTTGTGATAGGCGATATCAGAAGCAAAATAAGTTGCTCTTCCATCCTCTCTTATAAGGACTCTATTTTTATCATCTCCTGTGGAATTAGTATTTAGCCATAATGCTCCGCCTTCTTCATATGTTAACTGCTTGGTTTTTAGCTTATCAATGGATGAGGTGATTTGTGAATCTTTATCAGAAACACTCCCAAGAGTAGATTCATAAAACCAATGATCAAATGAAACATTAAATGATTTAAGATCTTTTCTTATTGAGCTAAGGACTTCCTCTAGAGCAAAGTCTTTAATGGCTAGCCACAAATCTTCTTGACTGTTTTGGAGTCTAAGAATAATTTCGTCTATCTCTTTCTCATCATCATCTGGAAGATTTTGAATATATGGCAAGACATTTATATCTTGAATAGTATTTTTTAAAACGAATGCGTTGCCAATTTCAGATATATAAGAGCCTTTGTATCCATTTTGAGGAAAAAAATCTGCAAATCCCCTCTGATATATTCTAATAAAAACACTAGCTGTTAATATATCTATCTGTCTCCCAGCATCATTTATATAATATTCTTTTTCTACTCTATATCCAGATGATTTTAGAATCCTGGCCAATGAATCTCCATAGGCAGCGCCTCTTCCATGGCCAACATGCAATGGGCCTGTTGGATTTGCAGAGACAAACTCTATTTGTATAGATTTACCTTTATTTTTTTCAGATTTTCCAAAATCTTCAAGATGAAGGTTGGCTTCCTGGACAGCCAAAAGAAAATCGGACCTTTTTAAAGTTATATTTATAAAGCCCGGGCCAGCGGATTCTACTTTTTCATATCTGTCTAAAAGAGTTAGTTTTTGCTCTAACCCAGAAGCAAGTTCTTTTGGGTTCGTTTTAAGGATACTGGCAGCAATCATGCATACGTTTGTGGTTATGTGCCCCTTAGATAAATCATCAGTTACATTAGATGAGTACTTATGTTTAATAGATTTAGCCTGCTCTCTGCTAATATTTGGTATTAAGGATAGAAAACTGTCTATCTCTAAATTAATACTTTCAATCATTACTTTGCTCTTCCTACATAGCTCTCGTTTCTAGTATCTACCTTAACTATCTCACCTTCATTAACAAACAAAGGCACTTGGACTATAACTCCTGTTTCTAATTCAGCAGGTTTTGTTGCACCGGAAACAGTATCCCCCTTAACTCCTGGCTCTGAGCTTGTAATCTTAAGCTCGACTATTACAGGAGGGTCTACAAGAATCGGTCGCTCATTCCATAGAACAATTTGGCACAGTTCCTGCCCCGATAGCCATTTCTTTGCGTCGCCCATTTCGGAAGATCCAATTTCAATTTGTTCAAATGTAGTAGAGTCCATGAAATGCCAGGACTCTCCATCTGTATATAGGAATTCCATATCTTTATGATCTACGTCAGCAGTTTCTGCAGACTCACCAGACTTGAACGTTTTATCGTTAGTATTTCCAGTGAGCAAGTTTTTATATTTTACCCTCATAACAGCTTGCCCTTTCCCTGGCTTATGAAACTCATGCTCTATTATTGAGCAAGGTGAGTTATCTATTAAAAGCTTGGTTCCATTTTTAAATTGATTAGTAGAAATTTTCATTTTGAATATTTTTTTATGTTATTTTATAAATAGCAATCGAGGAAAACTATGAAAAAATTATTTATATTAATTGCCATTGGTGCAATTGTAACTTCTTGCGCCCCAAGTGGCGAACAATCTCAATCTTTAGATGAACTAGATTTATTTTTAGCTTCTGTTGAGGAAGAGAATAAAATTGAGGGCCCAATAGCAAATTCCGCTTATTGGATCGGATCTAATTTCATTAATTATGATTCTCAAAAAGTAGTTGCTGACTTCGGAAAGCGCAATACATTAAAAGCCTTAGAGACATCAAGAAAAGCATCAACTTTTAATAACTTAAAAGTATCTGTAGCTGATAGAAGAAAACTAGAACTTTTAAAAAGCTCATTTGTGATGCCACCTCCTTTTGATGAAGGCTTGGCCGGAGAACTTTCTCAGATTTCTACAAAACTTGAAGCTATGTATGGAAGTGGTCAGCACTGTTATGAAGATGGAACCTGTCTAGATCTGGAAGCTTTTGAAAATATTATTGATTCTTCTCGTGACCCTGATGAGTTATTAAAAGCATGGACTGGATGGCATGAAATTGGAAAGCCAATGAAGCCAATGTATATGAGGATGGTAGAAATTGGGAACCAGGGCTCACAAGATTTAGGTTTTGATGGATTGAGTGATTTATGGTTCAGTAAATACGATATGCCAGCAGATAATTTTTTAAATGAAACTGATAGAGTTTGGGAAGAAGTCAAACCTTTATATGAAGCATTGCATTGCCATGTAAGAAGTCAGCTTAATTCTAAATACGGAGATGAGGAAGTTCCCCTAACAGGACCATTGCCAGTTCATTTACTTGGCAATATGTGGGGCCAGTCATGGGGTAATATTTATGACATAGCTTACACCGAGGCTAGTAGTAACTCAGTAGATGTAACTCAAATTATCAACGATAAAGAAATTAATGAAAAAGAAATGGTTGAGTTAGCCGAAAACTTCTTTTTATCAATGGGGTTTGAATCTCTTCCCGATTCCTTTTGGGAGCGCTCATTATTTATCAAGCCCGAAGATAGGAAAGTAGTATGTCATGCTTCGGCGTGGAATCTTGATCCAGAAAGTAATGATTTAAGAATCAAAATGTGTATTGAAAAAAATGAAGAAGATTTCATTACTATTCATCATGAACTAGGACATATCTTTTATTATCAAGCATATAACCATTTACCTACATTATTTCAAGGCGGAGCCAATGACGGCTTTCATGAGGCATTCGGAGACCTATTAACCTTATCTATCACGCCTGACTATTTAAATAAAATTGGGTTTATATCAAAAGCCGAAGCAGAGAGCGCAAAGACTGATGCAGTAGGCTTATTAATGAAGCAAGCCTTGGAAGGCGTGGTTGTAATACCCTGGGCTTTAATGCTAGATAAATGGAGATCAGGCGTTTTTAATGGAGATATTACTGAGGATAACTTGAATCAATCTTGGTGGGATCTTAGAGAATCTTATCAAGGTATCACATCGCCAGTTAAGAGATCGGAAGACTATTTTGATCCAGGAGCTAAATACCATATTCCAGGTAACACTCCATATACAAGATATTATCTTGCAAGAATCATGCAGTATCAATTCCATGAATCTCTTTGTAATGAAATGGGCTTTTCTGGCCCGCTTCATGAATGCTCTATTTACGGAAATGCAGAAGCTGGAGAAAAAATAATTGCAACTATGGCAATGGGTCAAAGCGTTCCTTGGCAGGATTCTTTTGAAAAAATTACAGGTACAAGAGAGCTTAGCGGGACTTCAGTAATGAATTACTATCGCCCATTAAAAGAGTGGCTTGATGAGCAAAATGAGAATAGGGCATGCGGTTGGGGCGGCTAATGAATGCGATAATTAATATAATTATATCAGTTCTAGTTTTTGTTATTGCTATTGCTTTAGCAAATGCTTCAGGGAGTTCTTTAGTTCTTCAAGCAGTTTTTATTGCATTTTCAATACAGTGGATTGCTTTTATTCCAGCATATGTTTTTCAGACTGAAAAATTCTATGATTTAATAGGAAGCATTACTTATATAACGGTAATTTGGTTTACTCTTATAGGCTCATCGAATGGATTGATATTAACGAACTGGGCGAATATTGGAAACGTTATTATTGTTCTTTTAATATCTAGCTGGGCTATTAGACTGGGAACTTTCCTATTTATAAGAATTAAAAAAGACGGCGAAGATAAAAGATTTAGAAGTATTAAACCCTCTGCTTCAAGGTTTTTTATGACTTGGACACTTCAAGGTCTTTGGGTTTCCTTATGCTCCATGTGTGCCTTAACAGCGATGTCTTCAGAAAGCGGAATGATTCTGAACCTTTTCTTTTTCCTAGGCTTAGCATTATTTATTTCAGGTTTTGTAATTGAAATTATTGCAGATAACCAGAAATCTAAATTTAGATCTATAGAAAGCAATAAAGATAGTTTTATAACAACTGGCCTTTGGGCTAGATCAAGACACCCCAATTATTTTGGAGAGATTCTTCTTTGGCTGGGAGTTGCCGTTATGTCATTTTCATCTCTTAGCGGATGGCAATACTTAACTTTAATATCTCCAATATTTACTTATCTTTTATTGGTTTATGTAAGCGGAGTAAGAATGCTTGAGGCAAGGAGTGAGAAGAAGTGGGGCAACGACGAAGGTTATAAAAGATACAAATCTTCAACCCCAAGGTTATTTATTAGCTTGAAATAGCAGAAAATAAATACAATATTTATTATTAAGTATGTATTCATAATAACCATTGGCAATTTTAATATCTTAAAAAATGTTTTATTTATGTTTTTTGACTGTTAATATGTCGGTCACATATGGAGATTAATATGATGAAGAAGTTTAATTTAGTTCATTTAGCTGTTCTGTTTTCTATCGCTAATTTTATCAATGCTCAAGACATGGAAAGTGTCTTAGAGGTAGGTAGGGAAAATCAAGAGTTATCTGCTGTCTCGCAAGAGAAAATAAATGTTACAGAAAGAATGGCAGACAAGATAGTAAACGAGTGGAAGGCTGTTGCTAAGCAAGTAGAAGGCCTTATTTTATATAACGAGCAAAAAAGAATCCAAATACAAGCGCAATTAGATCTTATGGATAAGCTAGACGATCAGCTGGTTCAGGTTGTAGTAATGCAAAGACAGATTCCCCCTCTTGCTCAAAGAATGCTTGAAAGTTTAGAAACATTTATAGGTTTAGATACTCCTTTTAGAATAGAGGAAAGACAAGAAAGAGTTGATTTAGTTAGATCTTCATTAGCTAAGCCAAAAGTAACTGCTTCTGAGCAGGTGCGCCAAGTTCTAGAAGCTTATAATATTGAGGCTGAGTACGGAAGAAAAATTGATACGTATGAAGACACTCTTTTAGATGGAACTGTTGTAAATATATTAGTAGTTGGAAGAATTGGTATGTATTACCAAACAAAAGATGAGCAATCAAGCGGAAAATGGAACAACGAAACTGGTGCTTGGGATGACCTTCCTGGAAGCTATAGAAAACCAATTAGAAACGGCATAAGGATGGCTAAAAAGCTTGCTCCTACTGACATGCTAATGATGCCAGTCATCAAAGGAGAAGTGTAATGAGAAATTTATATATAATCCCACTTTTATTAGCATTTTGCTTCGGTTTAAGCTCCTTAGCTTTTGCTCAAGATACCTCTGAGGAAGTTGTAGAAATATCTACCGTTGAGGCCTTACTTGCCCTTGTTAAAGAAGGTAAAACTAAAGAGCAAGCAGCAAACACACAAAGAGAAGATAACTTTCTAGCAAATAAGAACAAGCAAGCTTCAATTTTGGCTGCTGAAAAAAGAGAGCTAGCTCGTCAAGAGAAAATCGCAGATACCTTAGAGACAGAATACAAAAAAAATGAAGACATTTTAAGAGTGAAGGAGGACGCCTATAAGAAAGAATTAGGCTCCCTTGTTGAACTTTTTGGTCATTTGCAAAGTTCTGCAGGTGAAGCATCGGTTCAGTTCTCAGGATCTTTAACTGGAGCTCAATACGGTCAGGAAAGAGTTGCTTTCTTAAATAGCCTAACAGGTAAAATGTCAGAAACTACTGAGCTGCCAACAATTAGAGAAATTGAAGGTCTTTGGTATGAACTTCAAAGAGAGATGATAGCTAGTGGAGAGGTTGTGTCTTTTACCACAAATGTTATTGATGTTGATGGTGAAACTTCAGAATGCAACGTAACTAGAGTTGGCTTATTTAATGCTGTATGTGACGGTAAATATTTAGAATATGCTACGTCAAAAGGTCAATACGCATTTCTACCAAGACAGCCAGCAGGAAGGTTTACTAAAACTGCTAAAAATGTAGGAAATGCAGAAGTTGGAGAACAGGTAAGGTTTGGAGTCGATCCAACAGGCCCTACTGGAGGAAGCCTGCTTGCTAACCTTATTCAAACACCATCTTTAATGGAAAGAGCCGCTCAAGGAAGAGAAGTTGGTTATGCAATTATTGCAGTAGGTTTAGTTGCTGTTATTTTCTCATTCTGGAAGCTGTATAGCCTATTTAACACTGGAACTGCAGTTAGAAAACAAATGAATTCTAAGGTAGCAGACCCTTCTAACCCTCTGGGTAGAGTTTTAAAAGTAGGTCAAGATAACTTTAATAAAGATATCGACACGCTTGAACTTAAATTAGCTGAAGCAATTATGGCAGAAAGGCCAGCAATTGATCAGGGAATAGGATTTATAAAAATTATCTCTGTTATAGCGCCTTTAGCCGGTCTTTTAGGAACGGTTACAGGTATGATTGTAACTTTCCAAATGATTACATTATACGGAACTGGTGATCCTAAGTTAATGGCAGGGGGTATATCACAAGCTCTTGTTACTACCGTATTAGGTCTTTTGGTTGCTATTCCTACAAGTTTACTTCATTCCTTCACTCAGTCTTCTGCGAGAGGAATAGTGAGTATTCTAGAAGAGCAAAGTACAGGTATTCTTGCTGAGAGAGCAGAAACTAAATAGGTATCAATATGCTATTTGCTATATCTGAAGCATTTTCATCCATAAGAGATTTTATGGAGCAAGGCGGAAGCGTGCTTTGGTTGATTGCAATTCTTGTTTTCTTTATGTGGGGTATGATCTTTGAAAGAATATGGTACCTATCTCATGCTTACAATGAGTATGTTGGTAACTTAGCAAAACAGTGGAATGAGCGTTCGGACAAAAAATCCTGGCATGCTCTTCAAATTAGAGAAAAAATGATTTCTCAAGCTAAGTCAGAGATCAATAAGAACTTAAGCATTATCCAAACATGTGTTGTACTAGCTCCCTTGCTGGGCCTTCTTGGCACCGTGACTGGAATGATAGAGGTTTTTCAGGTAATGGCTTTTAATGGCGGAGGAGACGCAAGAGCAATGGCTGGAGGGGTCTCTAAAGCAACGCTTCCAACAATGGCAGGAATGGTTGCAGCGCTATCAGGGTCATTTGCAACTATATACTTAATAAGCACTAGTAAAAGACACGAAACCGAACTTAATCAAATTATAAAAAGAGATATTTAGGGGAATTTGTATGAGAAGAAATGCTATAACAAGCGCAGTTCAAGAAGAAAATGATGAAATTAATCTAACACCAATGTTAGATGTTGTTTTTATCATGCTTATTTTCTTTATTGTTACTGCTAACTTTATTAAAGAACCAGGGCTGGAGATTAATAGACCAGACTCCGATACTGCTGAAACGCAAGAAAATGCAGCTATCTTAATAGCTGTTGGACCTACAGGTGAAGTTTGGATGGACGGAAGAAGAATAGATGTTCGCCAGGTTAAAGCCAATGTTGTTAAGTTACTAGCAGATAATCCAAAAGGATCAGTTGTAATTCAAGCAGATGAAAAAGCAATGGCAGATACTATTATCAAGGTCATGGATGGGGCTCGTGAAGCAGGAGTGAATGCAATATCCCTAGCCTCTGAACCAAAATAATATTTTATGAATCAAATTATTTCATCAATTGGCTCCATATTAAAACCTATACAGGATTTATATAATAGAGCATTTAATGCTAATAAATATGCTGCAGGCATAGGCCTTTCAGTTATTATTACTACTGCATTATTCTTTATAATGGTAGTTCTTATCTCGCTTGGGGATAGTGGCATGAAAGAAGATAAGTCGGTCAAACTTACTGATGTTGTAATGCCTGAGAGGCAAATAGATACTTTTATGGCCAATGTAGATAAGCCGGAACAGCCTGAAGAACAACCGGATGATATTGCTCAGCCAGAGCTTGATCTTCAGCCTTTAACAGGTATAGACGTTTCAATTGCTAAGCCAAAGGCTAATTTCAAAGCCGGAGGAAGTTTCTTTAGAGATGGAGAATACATACCTTTATTTAAAGTTCAACCCATTTACCCAAGAAGAGCTCAGGAGAGGGGAACCCAAGGCTACGCAATTGTTTCTTTCACCATTACCTCATCTGGTACTGTTGAAAATGCAGAGCCTGTGGAAGGATATTGTGGAGACCCTTCAAATCCAGATACTGAGTTCAGACCATGTTCTATATTTAATAGCGCATCAACGAGAGCAGCTCAGAAATTAAAGTACAAGCCTAAAATTGTTGATGGTAAATCTACTGCGGTCGATGGAGTTCTTCACAGGTTTACATTTATAATGGAACAAGAATAATGAAAAATCTTTTAAATAAATCTTCTTTTCTATACTTATTTGCAATCTTAACTTTTTCTTTTACATACACTTCTAATTTTATTGAAGCTCAATCATCGGATAATAAGACTAAAAAACCAATCAAGTACAAAAAAGCTAGAGCCTTAAGCAGTAAAACTGCCAAGCAGATGGTTAGAGTTTATGAGGCATTAGAAGAGGTTAATGAAAAAGGCGAACCAGCTCCTGATATGGAGACAGTGCTTGAGATTCTAACTGAATTAAAGAATGATTCTATAAATTTAAAGAGTTACGATCGATCTGTTATATGGAATTCATGGGGATACGTTTATTTTTCAGATGGCAAGTATGATTTAGCAATGGAGGCATACGTCAATGTGATCAATGAGCCTGAAGTTACGATACCTTTAAGAGTCTCTGCACTTCTAACCTTAGCCCAATTAAATCTAGTGCAGGAGAATTATAAAGAAGGCGTCAGGCTAATTCTTCAGTGGATGGATGAGGTAGAGAATGTTACTGCTCAATCATGGTCATTATTAGGTCAGGCTTACTTTCAACTTGGCGATTTTAAAAAATCAAAATCATCTATGGAAACAGCTATTTCTATGGCAGAAGAAGAGGGTTACAAGCCTAAAGAAAACTGGTATGTAATTATGGCTGCCTGTATTGGCGAGCTAAAAAAAGAAATAGGGGAGAAGAACTCTTTACTACTTCAGGCTGAAATATATGAAATTTTAGTTAACTTATATCCTAAAAAATTATATTTTATCCAATTGGGTGGAACTTATGGCCAGCTAGATCGAGAAAGAGACTACATGATTACTCTCAAAGCTGCTCATGCAAAAGACTTCCTAGATAGAGAGTCAGAATATTTAGCATTAGCTCAATTATTACTTTTAAATGAAAATCCTTTTTGGGCTGCTAATGTCCTAGTTTCTGGTCAGAAGAAGATGATCACCATAGTTGATGAAAAAACAAAAGAAGAAAAAATAGTACCCGTTGTTAAGGACAATTATAAAAATCTAAAACTCCTTGCTGACTCGTGGAGAATGGCCCAAGAAATTGATAAAGCTATACCTGTATTGGAGAAAGCCTCAACATTATCTAAAGATGGAAAAGCTTATGTCTTATTAGGCAACTTGTATTTATTCGAAGATAAACTTGATTTAGCAGTAGAGGCAATTAAAAAAGGGTTGAAAAAAGGGAAGATTGATAAAATATCTCAGGTTCACTTAACCTTGGGACAGGTCTATTTTGAACTTCAGAAGTTTGAAGAAGCCAAAAAAGAATTTAGAATCGCCGCAAGAGATAAAACTAAAATAATTAAAACTCAGGCTAATAACTGGATTAAATATACTGAGAATGAAGAGATTAGGGTAAAAAATATAGCTTTAAGAAGAGATTTTATTCAGAGTCAAAGTTCTTCATAATTTCTTATATTCCTCTATCTTGTAGTCATAGTCATTATCAGCATCCTTCTTGAAAGAGTTTGAGCTAATAAGCCTCCAGTTATTTAAATCAATATCTGGATAAAATATATCTCCGTCAATTTCACAATCAACTCTTGTAAGAATAAGTTTGTTAAAAGATTCTATAGTATCTCTAAATAAATACCCGCCTCCAATTATTACAATCTCATTATCAATATTTTCTTCTTTATTTTTTTCTTCAACAAATTTAATAGCACTTTCTAGATCTGAATATACATAGGCTCCGGGGATATCTTTGAGGGTTCTCGAGATGATTATATTATTTCTATTAGGAAGAGGTCGACCAATTGACTCATATGTTTTCCTTCCCATAATTATGCTTTTATTTAGAGTGTATTTTTTAAAATGAGCAAGATCGCTTTTTAAGTTCCATGGAAGATCATTATTAACGCCAATAGCATTATTGTTAGATACAGCTACTAAGTGCGAAATTACTCTTTCATTATTTTCCATGGCAATGCTTATATTTCTTACCAGAATCACACCAGCATGTTTCATTTCTTCCGAGCTTTGGAGTTTCTCTTACTATTGTTTTAGGTTGGTTTGATTGAGCATTATTTGCATTACTTTCTGTATTAATATTTGCAGGCACATCTTCCTTTTCCATAACGATCTCAGCATTATTTTTATCTGGATTTAAGGTCGCCATATCCTGACCAGAAGATATTTGTAATGAAAATAGAATTCTTATAGTCTCACTATCTATTTCTTTCAGCATAGATTCAAACATTGAATATGCCTCTCTTTTAAATTCATTTTTAGGATTTTTTTGAGCATATGCTCTAAGACCTACACTATTTCGTAAATGGTCTATCTCTGCTAAATGCTCTTTCCAATGGACATCTAAAACCTGAAGCATTACTTGTTTTTCTAAGAGCAGTCTATCCTCACCCAATAATTCATACTTTTTCTTATACTCCATTTCAGCAGATTCAATAACTTTTAAGGCAATTGAATTAGGTAATAATTTTTTATTATTGATAATTTGATCTGCTATATCTATTTTAATTCGGTAGCTTTCTTCAAGATATACTTCTAAATCCTTAGCTTTCCATTGCGACTCAATAGAATCAAGAGGGATATAGGTAGTTGATATATTTTGAAATTGTTCTTCTATTAAACTGGTAATCGTCTCGCTTATATCTGACTCTTCAAGCAATTGGTTTCTTAGGGAGTATATAGCTTGCCTTTGATCATTGGATACGTCGTCATATTCAAGAAGGTTCTTACGTGCATCAAAGTTTCTGCTTTCGATTCTTCTTTGAGCATTCTCAATACCTTTTGATAGCATTCTATGCTCTATATGATCTTCCCCCATTCCAATTTTATCAAAAAGGGCTCTCCTGCTATCTGAAATAAATAACCTTAATAGATCATCTTCTAACGATAGAAAAAATCTTGAATAACCAGGATCTCCCTGTCTTCCTGATCTACCTCTTAGCTGATTATCGATTCTTCTTGATTCATGCCTTTCAGTGCCTAGTATATGCAATCCTCCAGCATCTAATACTCTTAGATTATTTTCTTTCCAGTCAGACTCAGGCTGATCTTCTTTTTTCCCACCTAAAACAATATCAGTTCCTCTACCAGCCATATTTGTTGCAATGGTTACCATTCCTGGCTTTCCAGCATTTGCAATAATTTCAGCCTCTTTTTCATGGTGCTTTGCATTCAATATTTGATGAGGTATTTTTTTACCTTTTAAGTACTCTGAGACCTCTTCTGAAGATTCGACTGACACTGTGCCAACTAATATAGGTGCTGATTTTTCTCTGAGTGCAACAATCTCTTCAACAAGTGCATTATATTTTGCATCTGTTGTTAGGAAAACTAAATCATTGTGATCAAGCCTTGCCATTGGTACATTTGTAGGAATAATAATTACGCTCAATCCATAAATTTGATTAAATTCTAAAGCTTCAGTATCAGCAGTTCCTGTCATGCCTGATAGGTTTGAGAATAATCTAAAAAAGTTTTGGAAAGTTGTTGAAGCAAGCGTTTGAGATTCTCTTTGAATTGAAACATTTTCTTTACATTCTAGAGCTTGATGAACCCCTTCGCTCATTCTTCTTCCTGGCATTGTTCTGCCAGTGTGCTCATCAATCAGCAAAACCTCATTATCCCTAACAAGATAGTGAACATTCTTTTTAAATAAGAAATTAGCTCTTAAGGTTGCCTGCACAAATTTCATAATTTTTAAATTTGAAACTGAGTACAATCCATCAGATTCACCAATAATCTCAGCCTCCTCCAATAACTCCTCAACAAGGACATAGCCATCATCAGTTAATTCAACATTTCTATTTTTTTCATCAATTAGATAATGACCTCTTTCATGATCTTCCAGAGGCTCTTCATCAGTTTCTTCTCTTTTTTGAGGATTTAATTTGGGTATAAATTTTTTGATTTGTTTATACATTTCAGAACTTTCAGATGAAGGACCAGAAATTATCAAAGGAGTTCTAGCTTCATCTATCAATATAGAGTCTACCTCGTCTACAATAGCAAAATCTAAAGAGCACTGAACTCTCTCTTCCGTAGAGTGAGCCATGTTATCTCTAAGGTAATCAAACCCTAATTCATTATTGGTAGCATAAATAATATCGCATTTGTATGCTGTAATTTTTTCTTGTAGTTCTTGATTTGATGCAACAACTCCGACACTCAATCCAAGGAATTCATATACAGGTCTCATCCATTCAGCATCTCTTTTTGCCAAATAGTCATTTACTGTAACCAGGATAGCTTTATTGCCTATAGAAGAATTTAAATATGCAGGAAGGGTGGCAACTAGTGTTTTACCTTCACCAGTTTTCATTTCTGCAATATTTCCTTCTGCTAGTGATATGCCTCCAAGCATTTGAGAATCAAAATGCCTTAGCCCAAGAGTTCTTTTACTTGCCTCTCTTACGGCTGCAAATGCTAAAGGTAAAATACTGTATATATCTTTGTTATTATCAATATATTTTTTATTAAGTTCTTGTTTAAGGTCTTTAAAATAGCTATCTGGTTTTTGAGATAAATCTTTTTCGAGCTCATTTGCAGCATTAACATGCAGCATCATTTTTTTTATGAGTCTGTCATTGCTAGAGCTAAAAATCTTTGTAATCAGGTTTAACATAAATTATTATTTAATAAAAAATTCTGCCTATTGGTATTTTTAGATATCACCAAAAGGAGGTCTTACATATGAAATGGGGGCATTCTCAGAATTTTCAAACTCAACAACATCATAAGCATCAGGATCTGCGGTAATTTTTCTTAAGAGCTGGTTATTTAGTGCATGTCCTGATTTATAGCCAGAAAACTCACCTATAAGATTCCCACCAAGAAGGTAAAGATCACCAATAGCATCTAGCATCTTATGCTTAACTATTTCATCTTTAAATCTTAAGCCTTCATCATTAAGAATCTCATTCTCACCAAATATTATGGCATTTGAAGAACTAGCCCCTAGAGCTAAATTCTTAGATTTTAGCAAAGCAGCCTCTGCCTCATAGCCAAAAGTCCTTGCTCTACAAACCTCTTTTACAAAAGAAGTGGAAGAAAAATCTATTATTGCCTCAGCTGGAAGTTTTTTATGAGCAGGGTGATCAAAATCTACTTTAAATGATACTTTAAAGCCATTAAAAGGCTTAATAGAAGCAAAGGCATCATCTCTAGTAACTTTAATTTCTTTTTTAACTTTAATAAATTTTTTGAGAGCATTCTGCTCTTGCAGACCAGCTGATTGAATTAAAAAAACAAAAGGACTAGAGCTACCATCCATAATAGGAACTTCTGGACCATCAACTTTAATCAAACAATTATCAACGCCCAAGCCAGCTATAGCAGATAGAAGATGTTCAATAGTTGATATTTTAATACCATCTTTAATTAATGCAGTAGAGAGACTTGTATCTCCAACATTCTCTGCTATGGCAGGAATTAAAACTGTCTCATCAACATCCGTCCTGATAAAAATTATGCCAGTATTAATATCTGCTGGAATCAATTCCATTGTTATATTTTTGCCGGTATGAAGACCTATTCCAACTGCTTTGATAGGGTTTCTTAGTGTTCTTTGTTTTAGCATGCTATTAGGTGTATTAAAGTTTTTCTAGATTTAAGTATTTAGCCTTGACGCTGTCTACTTGCTTCTGAAAGTATTATCCCAGTTGCAACAGAAACATTAAAGCTTTTAAATAATTTATTGCCACTAAGGCTGATTGTGCTATCACACCTCTCAAGAGTCTTTTCTCTTACGCCTGACTCTTCGGAGCCCATAATCAAAGCAGTAGCGCCAGTAAAGCTATATTCAGTATGACTTTTATCAGCATGCTCACTTAACCCGTATATGGTGATATTTATTTCATTAAGGTGTTTTAAGCAATTTACTAAATTTGTAACATGAAATATATTCACAACCTCAGCTCCGCCAACGGAAACCTTATGAGCAACTGCGTTTATTGGTGCGCATTGGTGTTTGTTTATAATAACCGCATCAACTCCAATTACAGCAGCAGATCTTATACATGCCCCTAGATTTCTAGGATCAATAATATTATCAAGTATTAGTATTAGTGGGTTGATGGCACTTTCTGAATCTAAGAAATTCTTTAAATCCTTAAAGTTCATTTCTTGTTCGATTGAAATTTTAGCCTCAGGCTCTTGCTTGATTTTATTTGATATCTCAAATGGTATATTGTTTCCCTGAAGAAGCTTGACAAGGTTATTTAGACGATCATCGTCCCTATTGGCTGGAAGTAGTACTTTTTTAATTTTATGAGGGTTGTGAGTGAGTATACTTTCGATACTATGAAAGCCTATTCTTGTATCATTTTGATCTTTGCTCATTTCTGATTTTTTATTGGAATTAGCGTTATTTTTCTTTCTTCCGGAAGTACATTCGCTATCTTAACAATAATATTTTGACCAAGCCTGTAGGCTCTTCCTGATTTTTTTCCTTTCAGCATATTTGCTTCTCTGTCATAGAAATACCTATCTTTAGGAAGGTCAGTTACATGTATTAATCCAGAAACATAAAGATTATCTATTTCTGCAAAAAGACCAAAATCAGCTGCGCCAGTTACCACTGCATTAAACTCTTCTCCGATATGTTTTTTAAGAAAATAACAAATCATTTGCTGAGTAACCTGTCTAGATGATTTTTCAGCTAGTCTTTCTAGATCAGACATCTCGGCACAATCAGCTTCTATTTCATCTTTATTAAAAACTGTATTTTCTTTTTTTAAGATATTTTTTATCATCCTATGAGTCATTAAATCAGGGTATCTTCTAATCGGAGATGTAAAATGTGAATACCTTTCTAGTTGTAAGCCAAAATGACCAACTTCCTTTGTAGAGTACTCGGCTCTTTTTAAGCTTTGAAGAACAACTGTTTGAAGTACCTTATCCAACTTATGCTCTTTTGCATGACCCAAGCATTGATTTACTAG
>TARA_B110000503_G_scaffold67831_1_pt1 | contig 24425 bp, 24 predicted proteins | sample TARA_B110000503 | Tara Oceans TARA_B110000503 (sample SAMEA4397472) | marine metagenome | biome: Polar Biome; feature: [SRF] surface water layer (ENVO:00010504); material: water (ENVO:00002006), including particulate matter (ENVO:01000060) such as... | depth 5 m | reverse complement strand
TTATCCCTCGGTCCTTCGCCGAATGCCCAACCGGCCATGCTCATAGTGCTCCTCCCTGAGCCCCCTGCTGCCGCAGTGTCAAATGTGGCGTCACAATGGTATCTTTCCCAACAGGTTATTTTCCCAGTTTGAGCGTATAAATGGCACATCTTTTCAATCGCAATGTCCTGCTCGGCGTCAGTGGCGGGATCGCAGCCTACAAGTCAGCGGAGTTGGTCAGACAACTACAGGAACTCGGCGCCAATGTGCGCGTGATCATGACGCGCGGTGCGCAGGAGTTTATTACCGCCCTTACACTTCAAGCGCTTTCAGGCAATCCGGTGCATACCGAGTTACTGGATGAGCATGCTGAAATGGGGATGGGGCATATTGAGCTGGCGCGCTGGGCCGACCTGCTGCTAATCGCCCCGGCGACCGCTGACCTGATCGCTCGACTCAGCACCGGTCGGGCCGATGATCTGCTCTCGACCGTCGCCCTGGCAACGGCAGCGCCACTCATGTTGGCTCCAGCGATGAATCAGCAGATGTGGAAGGACCCAGCCACGACAGCCAACATAGACACACTGTCGCTCAGAGGTGCGCGGATAATCGGCCCTGCGGCGGGCCAACAGGCCTGCGGCGATGTCGGCCCCGGACGCATGGAACAACCTTCTATTATTGCCGGCGCTGCGGCCAGTCTGTTTGAGAATAGCCAGCTGGCGGGCAAGCGCGTCATGATAACAGCCGGTCCCACCCGGGAGGCCCTGGACCCGGTACGTTACATTTCCAATAACAGTTCGGGAAAAATGGGTTACGCCCTTGCAGCAGCAGCTGCAGACGCAGGTGCGATCACAACATTGGTGAGCGGCCCAGTGGCCCTGACGCCACCCGACCGTATTCGATTTCTGAGCGTGCAAAGCGCCGAGCAAATGCTGGAACAGTGCATTGAGCTGTTGCCAGAGTGTGACATTTTTATCGGCTGCGCCGCGGTGGCTGATTATCGCCCCGCTACAGTGGAAAATCAGAAAATCAAAAAAGCACAGGATGAAATGACTCTGCAACTCGTGCGCAATCCCGACATTGTCTCGGCGGTGGCTGCGAACAAATATCGGCCATACACCGTTGGCTTCGCTGCTGAGACCAACAATGTTGTCGCCTACGCCAGGGACAAAATGCAACGAAAAGGCCTTGATATGATGGTAGCCAATGATGTGTCCAATCAAACCATAGGTTTTAACAGCGATAACAATGCCGTTACTGTTCTATGGCGCGATGGAGAGAAGATCCTCAAACTCGCGAGCAAGGCCTCCATAGCACAACACATTGTTCATTTAATTGCTCATCAAACTCGAAAAAACAACTGAAGAAGCGTGTCACACAACCCCACACTCAAACCTTTTCTTGCGAGCAAAACAAAAGTTGCGACTTACAAGGAGGGCGCTTCCCCCGAGCATATATTTCGCGCCTATGACATTCGCGGTCACGCAGAGAAGGAGCTCACCGATGCAGTAATAGCTAGTATCGCAGGCGCGATTGGCACAATCGCTGGACAAATGGGTGAACACGCACTGATCGTAGGATGTGATGGCAGAAAGTCCAGCCCCCGTATTAAGGCCGTTCTGATCCGTGCCATCATGGCGACCGGCAGGGATGTTATCGACATTGGTATGACACCCACACCGCTGCTCTATTTTGCTACGCGGCATCTAAATTGCCGATCCGGCATCATGATAACGGGCAGCCACAACCCGGCAGAACAGAACGGACTGAAGATTGTACTGGATCGGCAGACCCTTGCGGCCGGCCGTATTGCTGAGATTCGCGATCAGGCGGCAGCGGGTAACTTTAGTGCGGGAAATGGACGAATCACTCACGAGAATATTGTTCCTGCCTATTTAGACAAAGTCCGCCATGATATTGCCATCGCTACGCCCCTTAAAATTGTCATCGATGCGAGCAATGGCGCCACCAGCGAGATCGCGCCGCAACTGTTTCAAGAGCTCGGCTGCGATGTAATACCGCTGAACTGCGAGGTGGACGGTCGCTTTCCTGGCCACCCCCCCGACACCAGTAACGAAGAAAACCTCGCAATGTTGGTGCAAGAAGTCGTCGATGTTGAGGCCGACTTTGGTGTAGCTTTTGATGGAGATGGCGACCGCTTAGCGGTCGTCACGCCCTCCGGAAAAATTATACGTTCTGACGTATTACTGATGCTCTATGCTCAGGATTTTTTGTCACGCAATCCTGGTGCGGATGTTGTCTTTGACGTCAAGTGCAGTCGCCAGCTCTCCACATTGATTACCGATCTTGGCGGCCGGCCAGTGTTATGGAAGACCGGGCACGCTTTTATGAAAGAAAAAATGCAGGAGACCGGTGCGCTGTTAGGCGGAGAATTCTCCGGACACATGTTCTTTGGTGAGCGCTGGTATGGATTTGACGATGGCATCTATGCCGCGGGTCGCCTCGCAGAAATCATAAGCACTCACGGGGATAATCTAGACGATGCCATTGCAAAATTCCCCGCTACGAGCAATACACCCGAAATCATCATTCCCGTGGCGGATGACTACAAATTTGAGTTGGCGAAAAGAATCATCAACAATGCCGACTTTCCTTCTGGGAAAGTCACCACTCTGGACGGACTCAGGGTAGACTTTAGCAACGGCTGGGGCTTGGTGCGCGCCTCCAATACGGGACCGGCGCTCACGGCCCGCTTTGAGGCAGACACACTGGAAAACCTCAGGAAGATCCAGGACGAGTTCAGAACCCAAATCGCGCAAATAGACCCTGCGATTGAACTCAATTTCTAACCACCCGCCCCTTTTGGGTCGGGCTTAATAGTAGGTCAGGATATGTCACTCAATCGCGCAGAAGCTCTCAATATCGCCCAGGTTCTGACCGAAGCTCTTCCCTATATTCAGCGATTCATCGGCAAAACGATTGTGGTCAAGTTTGGCGGCAACGCCATGGTAGACCCGCTGCTCCACGAAAGCTTTGCCCGCGACGTGGTGTTAATGAAACTGGTCGGCATGAATCCGGTTGTGGTGCACGGAGGCGGGCCGCAAATCGGCGCCCTGCTGGAACGACTCAATATTCCAACAACGTTTGTTGATGGCATGCGCGTCACCGACACCCAAACCATGGACATAGTGGAGATGGTGTTGGGTGGCACCGTCAATAAGGAAATAGTCTCGTCTATCAACCGCAACGGCGGTAAGGCTATCGGCGTAACAGGCAAAGACGGCCAAATGATTAAGGCGCGCAAGCTCACGGTCAATCAGTACAGTTCTGAGCTCGATATATCGGAAAACGTCGATATCGGGCACGTGGGAGAGGTCGACCAGATTGATACTGAAGTGCTAAAGGTCATTCTAGGGAGCAACTTCATTCCTGTTATCGCTCCGATCGGAGTGGGCGACGACGGCAGTACTTACAATATTAACGCTGATCTGGTTGCTGGAAAGCTGGCCGAGGTTATGCACGCAGAGAAATTGATGCTGCTGACCAATGTCGCCGGGTTGTTGGACAAAAAAGGTCACATTCTTACCGGCCTCACCACAGAACAGGTGGATGGCTTGATCGCAGATGGGACTATCAGCGGCGGTATGCTGCCAAAAATTCGCTGCGCCCTCGATGCAGTGAAGTTCGGAGTCACTAGCGCGCACATTGTGGATGGTAGAGTGCCTCACGCTGTACTGCTGGAAACCTTCACCGACGAGGGGATGGGCACACTCATCACCAATAAACGCGTCTAACTCGCACAAACTGATAAAAATTCTCCCCCATTATGGTCCCGCTTATTGCAGGCAAGACGGGTAATCGCTAGCATTGGGTGACACGCTATTCGATATGGAATGCTATGCCCCCCAGAAAATCCCAAAGGCGCCAGCAAATATTGGAAGCTCTCGCCCATATGTTGGAGGCCGGCCAAGGTAGCCGGATCACTACAGCTGGTCTTGCTAGGCAGGTCGGAGTCTCCGAGGCCGCTCTATATCGGCACTTTCCCAGCAAGTCAAAAATGTTTGAAGGCCTCATCGAATTCATCGAAGACACGCTTTTTAGCCGCATCAATATCATTCTGAGTGAAGAGCAATTTGCCGCAGTGCGCTGCGAAAAAATGCTCATGCTGTTACTCGTATTTGCCGAACGCAATCCCGGGCTTACCCGCATCCTCACCGGTGATGCGCTGGCGGGGGAAACCGAACGCCTGCACGTCCGTGTGGCACAACTATTCGATCGCTTTGAAACACAACTCAAACAAGTCATTCGGGAAGCAGAGTTGCGCGAGGGTCTGCGTCCTAGCATCCCCTTGCCCGCAGCCGCCAACCTCCTGATAGCGGCAGCAGAAGGGCGCCTATCACAGTATGTGCGAAGCGGATTCCAGCGCCTTCCGACCACAGAGTGGGCCCGTCAATGGGAATTATTAATGGACGGCTTTTTCCGCGAAGCCGTCACCACGCCACTTTCTGGCCAAACCACTCGTTTTATTCGCTAGGCCTGCGGGGGAAGGACGTTACTCGCACGGGGTAATCGCCGCGCGTTCAACATAAACCCCTTACCCACTTGCTACGGCTTAGACTCCATACTGTTGACGGTACTGCCGCATAGCGGCCAAAGCGCCCGGCGGCCCCTGATCTTCAGCCTCCAGATAATCAATAATGTGGCCCATGTTAATGATACTTAACACCGGCGCGTCGTGAGCTCGCTCCACCTCCTGTATGGCCGACAACTGGTCCACCCCCCTCTCTTGCCGATCAAGACCGATGACAACGCCTGCCAGGATGGCGCCGGCCTCATCGATCATCTTGATCACCTCTCGAACGGCCGTACCCGCTGTAATGACGTCGTCGATCACCAGTACACGCCCTTGCAAAGGCGTCCCCACCAACACACCACCCTCGCCGTGGGTTTTAGCCTCTTTGCGGTTGTAGGCATACGGCACATCGAGCCCGTGATGGTCAGCCAGAGCGATGGCAGTCGCCGCGGCCAGGGGAATGCCTTTATAGGCGGGCCCTAGTAACACGTCAAACTGCACGCCTGAATTCACAATGCAATGCGCGTAGCATCGGCCTAGAGCAGATAGTGCAGCACCCGTTGAAAATGCCCCAGCATTGAAAAAATAGGGACTTACGCGACCCGATTTAAGGGTAAATTCACCGAATTTTAACACCTCATGTCTGCGGGCAAGCTGAATAAACTCTGTTTGAACTGCATGCATATCGGCTTAAGATCCTTAAACGAAACATTGTATTCCACAGGTTACGCGATAGAATACCTAAATATGGATTTGTCCCCTTTTTAACACTAGGAAACGAGCAGTCAATTCTTCTCCCGACGCCAATATAATCTATGTCGGCAGCACTGCTAAACAGCAACCCAAACCATTTTACGCACGACCATTCCGACGGGAACTCGGCGAAATGTTTAAATTATCGCGTGACTCAAGCTTGATAATACACGCTCTCATATCAAGGGATCAAAAATGAGGATCATCAGTATCAGTGCCGATGGTATTAAAAATGCCGCTGAGAAAGGAGTTTTTGACTGGCTAGGTGAGCAAGATGCAGATTTTATCTGTATTCAAGATCTACAATGTTCAGAACATGACTTGCAGGACAAAATCTTCTTCCCAGAGGAGTACAACGCCTACTTTTTTGACGATGCAGGCGGTAAAGCCAATGGCGTTGCTATATATAGCCGACAAATGCCCAAGGCAATCATGACCGGCCTCGGTTTCGCCGACTTTGATATGGAAGGTCGTTATATACAGGCAGATTATGAAAACCTGAGCGTGGCCTGCCTTTTAGCCCCGCGGGTAGACCCAGATAACGCCTCCCAACAAGCCCGGAAAAACGAATTTTTCGAGCTCCTCAGCGCTCACCTGCAAAAAGTCCGCAACAAACGTCGGGAGTTCATCATTTGTGGCAACTGGAATATCGTCCATAGTGCAGCAGATGTGCAAGACAGCCAGCGCAATAGCACTGTCTCAGGCTTTCTTGCCGAAGAGCGCCAGTGGATGGACGAGCTGCTAGAGTCTGGCTATGTTGACGCATTTCGGGAAGTTAGCTCAGATCAGGACGAGTTCACCTGGTGGCCAGATGGCGAACGTGGCACAAATGGCTGGCGCACCGACTTCCATTTGATCTCCCAGGGCCTGAAGTATGCTGTAGATTACGGTGCCATTTACAAGATCAAGCCGTTCTCTTCTCACGCACCCGTCATTATGGACTACGATATCGAGCTTTAGTCTGCGGCCGCGCCGCGCTTATCCAGAGGCTAACGCGGCTTTTTGTAAGGCAATTAATTGCTGTATGCCATCGGACGCTAAGTCCAGCATGCCATTAAGCTCCTCGCGAGCAAACGGCGCCTGTTCAGCCGTACCCTGCACTTCAATAAATCCTCCGGCCTCCCCCATTACGACATTCATATCGGTATCCGCCGAAGAGTCCTCCGGATAATCCAGGTCCAGAACAGGAACACCCTGGTAAATTCCCACCGATACTGAGGCCACCATTTGCAACAAAGGGTCATCTTTGATCAGTTTCTCGCGCTGTAAGTAATTAATGGCGTCGACCACGGCAACACAGGCTCCGGTAATTGCGGCAGTGCGGGTGCCTCCGTCCGCCTGAATCACATCACAATCTACCGTTATCGTGTTCTCACCGAGCTTCGAAAAATCAATAGCCGCCCGCAATGAACGGCCTATCAGGCGCTGAATTTCCAATGTCCGCCCGCCCTGCTTGCCGCGGCTGGCCTCCCGGCCCATGCGGCTGCCTGTAGAGCGCGGCAGCATGCCGTACTCGGCCGTCACCCAACCCCGACCTTGGCCACGCATAAAGCGCGGAACGCCCTTTTCCACTGACGCTGTACAAATAACTTGGGTGTCACCAAAGCAAACCAGCACTGAGCCCTCGGCATGTCGGGTATAGTTGCGGGTAATGTTGATCTTTCTCAGTTGCGCAGCTGAGCGCCCACTAGGTCGTTGCATGGATTTACTCCGTCGTGTTTAGTAAGCGCGCCAGTATACGCGAGCCGGCAGGCTAAGGTAGTTAAATAGCGCCGCAGAGCGTCTGCACAACCCGGCCTGTTTGCACTAATAACAAACTGCTACACTCGTAATCTGTTAAGCGAGATGGAACAACGGCTGTAATGATTCAGAGCATGACCGCATTTGCTCGAGAGAGCGCCAAGATTGAGCAAGGCACACTGACGATAGAGCTGCGTTCGGTTAACCATCGCTATCTCGATTGCAGCTTTAAACTGCCTGATGCACTGCGTGCGTTAGAGCCAAAATTGCGGGAGTACGCTGGTGCCATTCTGTCCAGAGGCAAAGTAGAGTGCCTGCTGCGCCTGCAGGCGCAGCAGGCGCAAACTGAAACGCTACATATTGATACCGCCCGCCTCGACGCATTACTGGCCGCTACCGGTATTATCCAGAAGCAGCTGGGCAGTTTAGCGCCCATCAGCCCGCTGGAAGTACTGCTGTTCCCCGGTATCTGCTCTGCCCAAGAAACATCAGAAGAACAGCTGCAAAAGGAGGCGCTGTCCCTGTTCAGTAAAGCGCTGGAGAATATGCAGCAAAACCGCTGTCGGGAAGGGGAGAAGTTAGCGACACTGGTACTGGATCGCATGACTCTGGTTGAAGCAGAGGTCAATGCCACGCGCGCGATACTGCCCGCACTTATGCAACATCAGCGCGACCGAATCATCCATCGAATCGCAAATCTAGAGATAGAAGTCGACCAAGGTCGACTGGAACAAGAGCTGGTCTACATGGCCCAAAAAGCTGATGTGGATGAAGAGCTGGATCGTCTCGATGCCCATCTGGGCGAAGTGCGGCACATTCTCAAACAGGGCGGCCCCTGTGGTAGGCGACTAGACTTTCTGATGCAGGAGCTGAATCGAGAAGCCAACACTCTGTCTTCAAAGTCGCAATCGGCGACTACAACGCAGAGCGCGGTAGAGTTAAAGGTGCTCATCGAGCAGATGCGCGAACAAATACAGAATATTGAATAGCGCCTCGCGTTTGCCCTACCGCAACAGGAAACAAACATGACAAGCACCGGAACACTTTACACTGTGTCCGCCCCATCAGGAGCCGGCAAAACAAGTCTAGTTAATGCCCTCATTAAGCGCTGCGGGGGCCTACAGGTCTCTGTCTCTCACACAACACGTCCCATGCGACCCGCCGAAAAGGAGGGGGTCAACTACCACTTTGTCTCAGAGAACGTCTTTGTCGACATGCTGAATCGAGCTGAGTTCCTGGAGCACGCGCAAGTCTACGGCAACCTCTATGGGACATCTAGGATCTGGCTGGAAAAGCAACTCGAGCGCGGTTTTGATGTCATTTTAGAAATTGACTGGCAGGGCGCAAGACAGGTCAAGCTGCTGCTGCCCGAAACACAGTCTATTTTTATCCTACCGCCGTCGCGCCAGGCTCTGCAGGAGCGACTTAGCCTCAGAGGGCAGGATGACCTTAGCGTCATCGAGGGTCGAATGAACGCCGCCGTAGCAGAAATGTCACATTATGTGGAAAGTGACTTCCTAGTGGTCAACAAAGACTTCGATCAAGCCCTAGATGAACTGCAGTGTATTGTAGCCAGTCAGCGCCTGCGCACCGCTCGCCAGCAGGAAATTCTGCCTAGCATGTTACAAAACCTCTTGAAATAGTGCCTCTGGAGTGATTACTGCTGGACGCACCCCCGGTATACTGCGCTATAATTTAGGGTCCTTCGGCGCAGATTTGCTGTTCCGTGGGCAGAGAGGCATCGGCATCATTGACGGCGCCCCAGATTTAGCAACCTGTGTCTCCAAGCCAAAATCTTGGAGTAAGACACGAAAAAATAGGAAATATTGAATAATGGCACGCGTAACCGTTGAAGATTGTCTGGAAAACGTCGCAAATCGCTTTGAACTCGTCATGGTGGCGAGCAAGCGGGCCCGGCAATTGGCCACCGGTGGGAAAGACCCTCTGGTACTGGAGGAATCGGACAAGTGCACTGTCATCGCCCTGCGCGAGATTGCTGAAGGACTAGTCACCAACGAAATTCTCAGCCGAGCAAGCGAAATAGCGGCCGAAGAAGAGCTGGCAGAAGTGTTTGAGGCCAGCGAAGCGCTTTAAGCTCCGCGGGCATCTCTGATACGGGTCTCAAGCCAACAACATGCAAACCCTAGATGCCCTAAATATCACCCTCCGTAGTTACCTCAACACCGAGCAAACCAACCACGTAAATCGCGCCTACTTTTTTGCCGAACAGGCGCATTATGGGCAGCAGAGACACAGTGGCGATCCTTATGTAAGCCACCCCCTTGCTGTCGCTGGCATCCTTGCCGACATGCACATGGACCACCAAAGCCTGATCGCAGCCATGCTGCATGATGTCATTGAAGACACCGGTATCGAGAAGTCCGCCATTGGTGAGCAGTTTGGCCCCACGGTCGCTGAGCTGGTGGATGGCGTCAGTAAATTAACACAGATGGAATTCCAGTCCCTAGAAGAAAAGCAGGCGGAGAACTTCCAGAAAATGGCACTGGCCATGGCCCAGGATATTCGCGTAATTCTAGTAAAGCTCGCCGACAGGTTACACAACATGCGGACACTGGGGGTGCTGAAATCTACCAAAGCACGCCGCATCGCGCGCGAAACCCTCGACATTTACGCCCCTATCGCAGCGCGCTTGGGAATGAACACCGTGCGCCTCGAGTTTGAAGAGCTCGGCTTTAGCGCTCTCTATCCTATGCGTGCCCGGCGCATAGACGCCGCTCTGCGAAAATCGGTTGGGCATCGCAAGGAGCTCGTCGAACAGGTCCGCCACCAGATTGAAGTTACACTGGAACAGGAGGGCCATGAAATTTGTGTCATTGGACGCGAAAAACACCTATACAGCATCTACAGAAAAATGAAGTCCAAGCACAAGTCCTTTTCCGCGATCACAGACATCTATGCCTTCCGCATCATCGTGGACTCTGTTGACACCTGTTACCGCGTTCTGGGCTGCATTCATAGCCTCTACAAACCGGTGCCCGGCGAATTCAAGGATTATATCGCCATCCCCAAGGCCAATGGCTATCAGTCCCTCCACACCGTCCTAATGGGCATGCATGCTGTGCCGATCGAGGTCCAAATCCGCACCCAGGAAATGGAAGATATGGCCAATAAGGGTATCGCCGCCCACTGGTTATACAAAACTGACAGCCAGTCCAGCACGAGTAGTCATGCCCGCGCTCGAGAATGGGTGCAGGGCTTGCTAGAGATGCAGCAACGCGCAGGCAACTCGTTGGAGTTTATCGAGAGCGTCAAAATTGACCTCTTCCCTGATGAAATCTATGTCTTTACCCCACAGGGCCGCATACTCGAGCTGCCACGGCGCGCCACTCCGGTGGACTTTGCCTACGCCGTGCATACGGACGTGGGCAACAGCTGTGTAGCCTGTCGAATAAACAGGCGCCTGTCCCCACTCTCCGAGCCTCTGCAAAGCGGCCAGACCATTGAAATTCTAACCTCGCCCGGTGCTCAGCCCAACCCAGCCTGGCTCGACTACGCCGTCACGGCCAAGGCTCGCTCCAATATTCATCATTTCCTGAAAAGTCAGACTCTAGATGACTCACTGGCCCTGGGGCGCAGCCTTCTGGATAAGGGGCTCATGGATTTTGGCACCAATTTGGCAAATCTCGCTGAAGACAGGCTCCGGGACTTCCTGTCACAACAACACTATGAAAACCTGGATGACCTGCTGGTGGATATCGCTCGCGGCAACCGATTACCTGTGTTCACTGCGCAGCAGCTGTTGAACGGGCTGGAGGAAGACCCGCTGCAGCAGCATCGTGACAGCGTCCAACCTGTAGCCATCTGTGGAACAGAAGGCTTCATGGTCAGTTATGCTAGGTGCTGCCACCCCATACCTGGAGACCCCATTGAGGGTTATTTGAGCCTCGAAAAAGGTGTGGTTGTGCACCGAGAGCAATGCAAAAATCTCACCGATATACGCGATCATAACGAACGGCAAATAGCGTTGCGCTGGGACGACAATGTGGAGGGCGAATACTCCGCAGAGCTGCGTGTGGAGGTCGAAAACCGTCGCGGGATGCTTGCCGTGATCGCCACTCGCATCAATAGTATGAACGTTAATATCGAGAAAATATCCACTGAGGACAAGGACTATCAGTTCACCTATGTCACCTTGGAAATGCTGGTTCACGATAGAGTGCATCTGGCCCGAGTCATGAAGCGCCTAAGGACTATCAATCACGTGCACAAAGTTAACCGGGTCAAAAACTAAACGGCCAGACAACCCGCGCCGCCTATAGAATGGAGAACTGCCTTGAGTAATCGCGCCGTCATTTCGACACCCGCTGCCCCTGCTGCCATTGGCCCCTATTCACAGGCAGTCAAGGTAGGCAATACCGTATGGCTGTCCGGCCAAATCCCGCTTGTGCCTGGCACGACCGAGCTGGTGTCCGAAGATATAACAGAACAAGCAGTCCAGGCCTTTCAAAACCTGAGTGCGATAGCAGATGCGGCCGGAGGCAGCCTGAAAAATACAGTTAAAATCAATATCTCGCTCACTGACCTTGCACACTTCGCAGTGGTTAATGAGGTCATGGCGCGCTTCCTCAAAGAACCCTTTCCCGCGCGTGCCTGCGTGCAGGTCGTTGCACTGCCCAAGGGCGCGCAGATTGAGATAGAGGCAGTCCTCGCGCTTTAATTCTGAGCAAGCAACGCGTTGTATCCACTTTTATAGTCGGGATAAATCAGCTCATAGCCGCTGTCATGAAGCGCTTTATTGCGACAGCGCTTATGACCACTCTCGCCGCGCCCAGTGGGTTGATCGACTGATGCGGGCAATCTCTGCTGCGACAGCACCTCTAACCCCATTGCTCCTGCCAACCAAGCTTCCACTTCGTAACGGGGCGCTGGGTCATTATCTACTCCAATGTAGAGAGGCTCGATTTTTTTTCCTGCATTGACCAGCTGCAACAGATGCGCGAGAAAGCCCGCACAATCATCCCGGTGAATGCGATTGGTGTAACTCACAGGCTCCGAGTGACATAGCTCCCCCCTGCCAACCCTAGACATAAGACGACTTCCCGGGATGCCGTATATCCCTGCAAATCGCACCACTGACGCATTATGCCCCGAGGCCAGTAGTTGCTGCTCGGCGGCAATTATTGCCAGAGCACAAGGATCATCATCAGTCAGGGGGCTATCGTCGTGCACCCAACCGCCGCGGGCCTCTGCAAAAACGCGGGTACTGCTTACCATCAGAATATGTCGCGGTCGATGCGAGCCCAGACCAGAGATCAAATGGCTCATAGCGGTTTGAAAGCCCGCTTTATAGCCCGCTGGAGTTCGGTCTGCGGGGTTAAATGTAGCTAACACGAAGTCCGGCGCTAACGGCGCTATAAAATCCAAACTTGCGGACTGAGTGTAGTTCGCTGCATAAGCGACAAATTCAGCTGGCAACTTCGAACTATCGCGCCTCACACCCGCAACGTCCCAGCCCTCTGCCATAAGCAGTCCACCGGTACGAATACCAATATCGCCACATCCGACAATTAGAACAGAACTATTCTTCATATTAATCACTCACTGGTTACACTAGGGGCTCTATTAGCAAGGCTAAGACCTCATGACATTAACAGAACTGCGCTACCTCGTAGCGCTGGCCGAATCAGGTCATTTTCGCAAAGCGGCTGAGCAATGCAGCGTCAGTCAGCCCACTCTTAGCATCGCCATCAAAAAGCTGGAGGCCGAGCTAGGTGTCTGCCTGTTCGAGCGCGCACGTCACAAGGTGGCCACCACTCCCACCGGAGAGCTCATTGTAGAGCAAGCTCGCACGGTTCTGCGCGAAACACAAAATCTACGACTACTGGCGGAACAAGGCAAGGATCCAATGGGGAGCATGCTCTCCGTCGGTGCAATTTATACCGTGGGTCCCTATTTGTTCCCACGCTTGGTCAGCCGTCTACAACAATTGGCCCCCAACATGCCGCTGTTCATTGAGGAGAGCTATACCGCCAGTCTTCGCGTCAAGCTAAGCAACGGTGAGCTGGATGCTATTTTTATAGCGCTGCCATTTACCGAAACTGACACAGTCACACGGACACTCTTCGATGAATCGTTCGTAGTGTTACTCCCAAAAGACCACCCACTGACTGAACACTCACACATCAACGCCAGCAGCTTGGCCGAACACCAGGTGCTTTTAATGGGCGAGGGCCATTGTTTCCGCGATCAGGTATTGGAAGCCTGCCCCGGGCTTAAACGCGCCATACGAGAAAAATATGCGCAGGGCCATACGGTGGTAGAAGGCGGCTCTCTGGAAACCCTAAAGCACATGGTGGCAAGCGGTCTGGGTATTACTGTCTTGCCGGAATCAGCGGCCAATGAAGCCACCTATGGGAACAATGCACTGGCCGTGCGGCCGTTCGAAAGTCCAGCACCCTGCCGCAGCATCGCCTTGGCCTGGCGTGTGAGTTATCCGCGGCCGGAGGCTATCGATATTCTCATCGATGCCCTGCGGCCTCAGTAATACGATGATAGACGGCATCGCCAATATTTCAGTACAGGAGCTGCGTGGAGTGGGTCCCAAGCTTGCGAACACGCTGGCCGATTACGGCGTTCGCCACGTGGAGGATCTCCTATTCCACCTCCCATTGCGCTACCAGGACCGCACTCGGGTCACCCCCATCGCGGCGGCAAGGGAGGGCACCGATGTAGTGATAGAAGGAGAGGTGCGAGCGGCAGATATAGTCTTTGGACGTCGCCGCAGCCTCGTAGCGCGAATTCAGGACGGCAGTGGAACGTTGACCCTGCGCTTTTTCCATTTTAGCGCCGCGCAGAAAAACATCCTACAAACCGGCAGTCGACTGCGCTGTTTCGGCCAGGTGCGTCGCGGTGGCAGCGGCCTGGAAATGTACCACCCGGAATATCGCGTACTACAGGACGACGAGGTCGCTGTAGAGGAGGCCCTAACCCCGATCTACCCGACGACGGCTGGTATCGGCCAAAACCAGTGGCGCAAACTGTGCAAACAAGCCCTCGACCGCCTGCACAGAGAACAAGTCGATGAGTTATTGCCTCCCAGCGGCAAATACCCCTATGAATTAACGAAGGCCCTGCAATATCTGCACACCCCTCCCCCTGACGCCGCCCAAGAATTACTGCGAGAAGGCAAACATCCGGCCCAGTTGCGACTGGCGCTGGAAGAATTGGTGGCGCACAACCTATCGCTTCACCGACTGCGCGAACGACAGCAAGAAGAGGGCGCGCCAGCCCTGCCACTGAACAAGGAGGCACTCGGAGCATTCCTCGCAAGCCTGCCGTTCACACCCACGAACGCTCAACTCCATGTCCTGCAAGAAATCGCTATTGATCTGGCCAAGCCTGTTCCAATGATGCGGCTAGTGCAGGGCGATGTGGGGTCAGGGAAGACCCTGGTGGCCGCTGGTGCGGCGCTGCAGGCAATTAGCAGTGGCTACCAGGTCGCGATCATGGCCCCTACAGAGATATTAGCAGAGCAGCACTGGCGTAATTTCTGTCAGTGGTTCGAACCCTTCCACATCACCATGGAATGGTTAAGCGGCCGCACCAAGGGCAACAAACGGTTAACCGCTTTAGGTCGCATCGCCTCCGGGGACGCAAGTTTGGTCATCGGCACTCATGCATTATTTCAAGATAATGTGGCATTCGCATGTTTAGGCCTGATTGTCGTCGACGAGCAACACCGCTTCGGGGTTCATCAGCGTCTCGCTTTAACCAAAAAAGCAGCGCCGCAACGGGGCCGGGCCCACCAGCTGGTCATGACGGCGACCCCTATTCCCCGAACGCTGTCCATGGTCGCCTATGCCGATCTGGACTGTTCAATAATCGACGAATTGCCGCCGGGGAGGTCTCCGGTGACCACGGCACTCATCGATAGCAGTCGACGAGAGGACGTTGTAGCGCGAGTCGCGGCCGCCTGTAGCGAGGGCCGCCAAGCCTACTGGGTCTGTACCCTCATTGAAGAAAGCGATGTACTGCAGGCACAAGCGGCGGAGGCGACCGCTGCAGAATTACGTGCGGGACTACCTCATCTGGCAATCGGGCTAATTCACGGCCGGCTCAAACCGCTGGAAAAGGCCGCGATAATGGCCGCGTTCAAAAGCGGCGAACTGGCGTTGCTGGTAGCCACAACCGTCATTGAGGTTGGCGTAGATGTGCCTAATGCCAGCCTGATGATCATTGAAAACCCCGAACGGCTTGGCTTGGCTCAATTGCATCAACTACGCGGGCGGGTGGGCCGAGGCCTACAAGCCAGCCACTGTGTACTGCTATATCAGACCCCGCTATCCGCCAACGGCAAACAGCGCCTGTCTGTTATGCGGGAAAGTTCGGATGGATTCTATATAGCCGAGAAAGATCTGGAACTGCGCGGTCCAGGCGAAGTACTCGGCACCCGGCAAACCGGTCTGCTGGAGTTCAGGATCGCTTCGCTACCGGCACACAGTCACCTGTTAGACGAGGTGCAGGTTATTGCCAACACTATCCGTAAATCCTATCCAGAACGGACTGACTCACTGATTCACCGGTGGACCGGCTCCGGCCAGCAATTTGCCAAAGTCTGAATAGGCTTCAGCTGTCCGTGATAACCAATGGCGCTAGCGCAAAAATAACGTCTGCCAGCGCCGCTCCAGTTCATCCACGCCGATAGCACTCAAGGCTTCAATATTCCTGTTTGGGATCTGGTCGGGATCGGCAAAGTCTTCCAATGCGCGGCTTACCATACTTTCTCTGAGAAGATGAATGAGCGGGTAGGGTGCCCGATTGCTGAAGTGACTGGCAGCCTCTGGGGCCTCTCCCGCAAAGCGATATTGCGGATGAAAACTGGCCAACTGCACGATGCCATCAAGGCCCGATTCAACCAACAGGTCCTGGGCTTCATCAACGAACTGTAGGTAGTCTTCAAAACTCTGCAACGCCCGAGGAAACACCACAAGGGTAGTAGCGACATCCTGCACCGTGCTGCACTGCAGTAAATCCAGCTCCTGCAGGAGCACCCTGCGCAAACCCACCATCTGGCTTTCCTCACAAACGGCTATACGCAGATTGGGCGCACCCAGCAGAGGGCGCGCAAAAGGGCATAGGTTCAAGCCGACAACAAAGTCGTGCAGCCAGCGCCTCACATGACGCTCAGCGTTCTCGGTCACCAACAATACCGGTGCGCATAGAGCCCCACGTCAGGCCATAATCGGCGGCAATTCTTTCTGCAGGATTATTTTCTCTTTAATGGCCTCACCGGTCAGCGCAAAACCCAACAACTTGCCACCACTGTCACGGAACTGCGCGTTGACGTTGTTGCCGTCGGCCACAATAATCCAGTCACCCTCTGCGCCGCGCGCAACAGGCGCGACTACCACCGGACAGGCAGGCGTTTTAATCGTCACCGGCATGGCCCCGTAGCTGACCTCAGTGGGCTGACCCGCTAGGGTTTTGCCCAACGCTTTAGCCGCCGCCATCAAAGGCGCGACATAAACCAACACGTGCCCGTCAACCTCTGCGCAATCTCCCATCGCATAGACGTGGCTAGCGCTGGTCTCTAAAAGGCGGTTGGTAACAATACCCCGATTGACGATAATACCGCTGGCCGTGGCTAAATCAGTTCGAGGCCGCACACCAACCGCCGAAATAACGATGTCGGCGGCAATTGTCTCGCCATTATTAAGGCTCACAATCACGCCCTTCTCAGCCTTGTTCACGGCAGTTACCAAAGGACCGAAATGGAACTTCGCGCCTTTTTGCTCCAACGCTGTCTGCACTGCCTTACCCGCAGGTTCGGGCAACAACGTTGGCAGGCAGTAACCAAGAGGATCCACAGCTTCCACCTCAAACCCACCATTAATCAAATCATTGGTGTATTCGCAGCCGATCAGTCCGCCTCCGATGATGCACACCTTCCTTACACTATTCTGGGCAACGGCGACGCGGAAATCAGCGTAGTCCAGCAGATCATTGACGGAATAGACCAACTCCAGCCCATCGCCCTCAATCGGGGGACGGATCACCTCGGCACCCACGGCCAAAACCAATTTTCGGTAGTGAATTACAGTCTCGGCATCACCCACCTTGATCAACTGACGCTCGGTATCAAGTTCGTTCACTTTGGTCATAGTCCAAACGCTGGCTTTGAGTTGGCGTGCCATGCTCCCCGCATCCAACTGGGCCAGATCATCAGCCGAGTGGTCTTTGGTATAACCCGTGGACAGCATCGGCTTGGAATAGGCGCGGCCGTCGTCCGACGTAATAATGATAAGCGGCGTTTCGCTATCATGCTTGCGAAACTCCTTGGCCAAACCGTATCCCGCCAGACCTGTCCCGAGAATAACCACCGGCGCATGGACTTTGTCCACCGTAGGTTCTTCATGGTGCGGTACATCGTCGATCGGCGCCTCTTTCAGTAATTCAAAATCTTCCTTGCCAACACCACAGTCAGGACACAACCAATCTTCCGGAACATCCTCCCACTTGGTACCTGGCGCGATACCATCGTCCGGCCAACCTTCCTTCTCGTCATAGATCAGGCCACAGACAATACATTCCCACTGACTCATGCTACTTCTCACTCTTTATAACGCTTGCGGATGACTTCATTTGCCGAATGAAAAATATAAGACCTTGCAGCAACGGAAGAATGGACAAATTTGGAAACCGAACACTATAGGGTTGTACAATAATTGTGCAAGGATTTTTTCTCGTTAAACTTCTGGAAATTTGGATCGGCAACCCTCTTGCAAGCGCACTCCCGATAACGCATTCTCGCCACTCGAATTAAGGATATCATACGTTTGCAACCGTCCAATCCCGCACTGGTGCCGCGCCCGCAGTGGCGCAAACGCATTCCCGTTGAGCCCCGCTGGCGGCCCGAGGGGCTCTATGCCCGTAAGACCCTACCGCCGAATTTGCGCAGCTGGTTAACAGACAACGGTTCTTTGACGGCACGGCTGGTAGAGTCTGGACAGGGTCAATTCAGTGTAAAACGATTGTATCAGGGGTGGGAGGTACCGCTACTCTCCGAGCGCCGGCTGTTAGCCCTACCCCCTAGACAGATCGCGCTGGTGCGCGAGGTAGCTCTATTACTGGATAACAACGCTGTAGTATTTGCCCGTAGCATCTTTCCCATTACAAGTCTGAATGGCAGCCTGGCACACTTGCGACGGTTACAGAACAAATCGCTAGGGGCTTTTCTATTCAAGCATCCCGGCATGCACCGCTATCCCTTTGAGCTTTCGCATATGCCGGGAAACAGTGGCTACCTGCCAGAAGACCTCCGCCAAGCCGGGCTCGCCTGGGGGCGTCGCTGTCGTTTCGAGATCAGCGGGAAAAAGCTAATGGTAAGCGAGGTTTTTCTGAAAGCTTTCACCCCTTGGAGAGCAGCGCCTTCGATGCATCGCACACAGCGCGGCAAGGTCAGCACTGCATTTATGTCGCTAACCCAGTAAGCTATGCCGTTCATCATACCGCAATAGGTTTCAATGGTAATCTCAACCAAAACTCATGCACTGCTGCAACTGATTCGCTTTGATAAGCCGATCGGCACCCTGCTCCTGCTGTGGCCCGCCCTTTGGGCCCTTTGGCTCGCGGCGCAAGGTGTGCCTGACTACACGCTATTGGCAATTTTTCTGGCCGGCACCTTTCTTGCCCGTTCCGCCGGTTGCATCATCAATGACCTCGCTGACCGGAATCTAGACGGTGCGGTAACGCGCACCAATGCTCGACCACTGGTGACCGGGACAATCACTGTCCGGGAAGCGGTGGCCCTGTTTGTGGCGCTGATGTTGCTCGCGTTCATACTGGTGCTGTTCACTAACCGATTGACTGTCATACTCTCTGTTGGTGCGGTGATACTGGCCTCCAGCTACCCGTTTATGAAACGCTACATGCAATTACCACAACTGGTATTGGGCGCCGCATTTTCCTGGAGCATTCCGATGGCCTTCGCTGCCCAGAGTGGGGCCCTGCCTCCCGCGCTATGGCTGCTTTATTTAGGAAATCTGCTCTGGACCATGGCCTACGACACGGCCTACGCCATGGTAGACCGTGAGGACGACATCAAAATAGGCATAAAGTCTACAGCCATATTATTTGGCCAGTACGACCGCCTCATGATTGCGCTGCTGCAGTTGTCCAGCCTGATATGTCTTTACCTCGCGGGCCAGGCATTCGAACTGGGCGTCTACTACAACGCATCGCTGGTCGTATCTGCCGCGCTGTTTGGCTATCACCAATACCTGATCCGCGAATGCAAACCGGATGAATGTTTCAGGGCCTTTCTGCATAACAACTGGGTGGGCATGGCGATCTTTGTCGGCGTGGCGCTCAACTATCTGACAGACGGCACCTGAACCGCCAATGTCCCTGGCTCCGCACCCACATGCGTTCACCACCGAGTTTCTCAACAGCCTCAACCAGATTTCTGCTGCGCAGTGGAACGCTATCGCGGGCACTGATTATCCGTTTCTGCGCCACGATTTTCTGCTTGGACTGGAAACAACCGGATGCACAACAGCAGAAACCGGGTGGCAGCCGTGCCATCTAGTCCTCCGTCGTGACAGCGAAGTGGTGGCAATTATGCCGCTCTACCTCAAAGCCCATTCTTACGGCGAGTATGTGTTCGACTGGTCTTGGGCCGATGCCTGGCGGCAGCGCGGTCTCGTCTATTATCCGAAATTACTCACCGCAATACCTTTCACCCCCGCCACAGGGCCGCGCCTATGCGTCTCTCCTGACGTTGATGCCGAGCAGTGCCTGCGCGCCGTGCTTCACGCGGTAAAAGCTCTGGCCGCACAACGACACATTTCATCTTGGCATCTATTGTTTCCCGATGAGACCATGAGCGAAACACTGCTCGACGCCGGCCTGCATCGCCGCGCCGGCACCCAGTTTCACTGGTTCAACGATGACTATGGCTGTTTCGAGGATTTTCTCGCGACCTTCAATAGCCGCAAACGCAAAGCGCTAAAAAAAGAGCGCCGACGTGTCGCAGAACAGGGGCTGGTGCTGAAAACACTGACGGGGGCAAACATTGGCGAGCAAGAATGGGAACAATTCTATCGCTTTTACCAGCTGACCTATGCCAAACGCAGTGGTCATGGTGGCTACCTGAGCCGTGATTTTTTTGTCACTACCGCCGCCGGCATGGGAGACCAAGTGGTTATGGTGCTGGCCTACCTTGATACGTGCGCTGTGGCCGGAGCCCTCTATTTCTGTTCCAACGATACGCTTTACGGGCGCTACTGGGGCTGCGAAGAAGAATATGACTGCTTACACTTTGAGGCCTGCTATTACCAAGGTATTGAGTACTGTATCGCCAACAAGCTAGCGCGGTTTGACCCAGGAGCACAGGGAGAACACAAAATTCAACGCGGCTTTCGCCCCATAACCACATGGTCAAATCACTGGATTGCAGATTCCGATCTGTCCGCAGCAGTAGGCGACTTCACTCACCGTGAGGAGGAACAAAACGACCTTTACCGACAAGCAGCCACAAAAATGCTGCCCTTCAAATAATGTATCCCCCGCTACTAACTGTTCGGGCAGCAATTAGATTGGACGATTCTCGCGGGTAAACACCCATTCACGCGCGCTCGATTCGGCTTTGTTGTAGCGATAACCGTCGGTTTTAAACTCTTTTATAGCCTCCGGCTCATCCAATGCGTTATCGATAATAAACCGGGCCATTTGTCCACGTGCTTTCTTAGCAAAAAAGCTGATCACCTTGTATTGGTCGCCCTTGAGGTCTCTGAAGACAGGTGTAACAACATCGGCATCCAGCGCCTTTGGCTGTACTGACCTGAAATATTCGTTGGATGCAAGATTGACCAGCACCTTGCTGCGCGAGTTTTTTAGCTGGTTATTAAGCGACTTTGTGATGGAATCGCCCCAGAATTGATAGAGGTTTTTGCCCCCGCGATTAACAAACTTAAGCCCCATTTCAAGCCGATAGGGCTGCATTAAGTCGAGCGGACGCAACAGACCGTAAAGGCCAGAGAGAATACGCAGGTGACTCTGGGCGAAACTGAGCTGTGCCTCTGTCAGGGTCGAGGCCTCCAGGCCCGTATAGACATCACCCTTGAACGCCAGTATTGCCTGTTTAGCATTATCCAATTCAAAGGGCTCCCCCCAATCCATGAAGCGCCGATGATTTAACTGTGCAATGTTCTCACTGACACCCATCAAAGCCTGGATATCTTCTTGGCTGAGCGCGCGTGCATCTTCTACAAGCCCAGCAGATCGCGCCAAAAACTCAGGCTGAGTGGCGCTAAGAGTGCCTGCGGGTGCATCAAAGTCCAGCGTTTTGGCCGGAGATAGGACAGTCAACATTCGATTAATTCCAAATTAAAGGGCTGTGGTGGAATCGTTTTTCAACATAGGTCGGCACTATGATACTCTGTGACACCAGAATCCAAAAGAACCATTCTCTGTGACTGCCATCGGGGCAGTGGTTTTTGTCATCCAATACTTCAGTTAACGAGCCCCGCGTGAGCTCTAAGCGCATGAGCAGTCTCAGAAGTGCCACTCAAGCTGTTGATATGTATGTGGAAATAGCGTAGTTTGAGAATGCAACAGACGAATCAATACCCAAACTGAGATTTTAGTGTCCATTTAGCAAAAAAAGTTCCGTACTATGCCATATGCCCAAAATAAAAAAGCGTTGTCAAAGTACTCACATTTAACAACTAATCTATACTAGACTGACAATAGCGTGTCGGGAGAAATTGATGTCACACTGCATTATGCGTAGAATATTTATGTCACTTTCGAGCTTTATAGTCTTACTATCAGCGACTGCTGCTAGTGCACCCTATTTTGTCAATCCGGGCGATATTCTCGCAGTCGATGTTTGGAATGAGGCTCTCCTGAGTCGTGAGGCCCTAGTGCGTCCCGATGGCTTTATCAGCCTGCCAATGATCGGTGAGATTGACACGACCAACAGCACTCCGCTAGAGGTCAGCGATACTATCGCCCAAGCCTTAAGTAAGTATATGAAGGATATACCACAGGTGGTCGTCTCTGTGCAGAACGTTGCGGGCAATAAGATTTACGTGATGGGCAAAGTGATGCGTCCGGGCGAATACAACATCACTAGTGACACCGACATCATTCAGGCCCTGGCACTGGCAGGGGGCCTCAACACGTTCGCCGCCGAAAATGATATTCTGATTTTACGACGGGAAGCCGATGGTACGCAGGTTTCTATCCCATTCGAATATGCAACGGTCAAAAATGGTAAAGAAATGCACACCAATATTGTGCTGCATAGCCGTGATATTGTGGTCGTTCCTTGATTGCTAGGCTCACCCATCAAAAAAATGTTCAGACAAACGCACATCATTTTTTGTCATGCTGGTTTTTTCTCGGCTTATGTAGTAGTTGCGCTTTTGACGTCTGCCAGCGCCCAAGCGAAAGAGTATTCTATTGATTATAATGTGTCTGGTGGAGCGAGCTACAACGACAACGAAGGGTTAAGCAGAGAGGATGAGAGGGCAACTTCCGGCGCCCGAATTGCTTTTCCCATCACTTTTAAGATGCGCGGCGACCAAGTAACTGCCTCATTTCTAAGCGAGCTGAAATCTTACAAGTTTGATGACAGCGGGTACGACAGTAATGACCAGAATTTCGAAAGCAATGCTGCCTACCAAACGGAGCTCGGCTCCGTGAGCGGCAAGGCGGGCTATATGCGCGGTTCAACTCTAGGCACTGAGTTTCTTGACACCGGGCGTATAGGAGGCGTAGCTACGCGCGTCGAACGTGCAACTGCTGGAGGCAGCGGCATTTATCTTTTGACAGAGAAAAGTCGTACCTTCGTCACTTTAAACTATGGACAAACGGACTATGCAAGTCCTCGCTATATAGGTGGCACAGTTATTGCAAGCGGTTTTGGCGCAGCCCATCAGTGGACCGAAAGAACCTCGCTATCGCTGGGAGGCAACGTTTCGCGCTACCAAAACAATGCCGATCGACAGACAACATCAGACATTATTGGCTCGCGGGCGGGTTTCGAATCCGTACTTTCGGAAAACTTGGATGTGGCCCTCACTGGCGGCATATCGTATGTAACGACCTCATTCGATACCAATTCGGCCACGTCTAGCCCAGATTCCGACACTACTGCATATGTTGTTAACGGGGCCGTCAACTACCGGCAAGAGCGATATTCGCTGTCGGCGACTTTGGCGAGAAATATCAGACCTACAGGCAATGGTGATCTGAACATATTTGACCAAGTGAACATGACCTATCGATATAAATTATCAGATCTGAGCGGCTTCAACGCAAGCCTTCTGGGCGGCAACACCGAAGCCTTAGAAGGCGCTATCGATAACGACCGCAGGTTTGCGCAAATCGGTTTAGGCATAAGTTATAAGTTAGCGGCGTCTTGGTCCGTATCTGGCGATTATACATATCGTTATCAGGATAATAGCCGCGGCTCAGCTCAGTCTAACGCCCTGGAAATTAGGCTCACTTTCAATCCCAAGGAATATATTTGGTCTCGTTGACCAGGCAGCTACTTCCTGAGAACCTCAATGTAAAAATGGAAATCGCCTTTAATGAATAGTGCAGAAGAATATGTAAAGTCCACAGATGACTATATTGCTATGCTCAAGCGGCGCAAATGGGTGATGGGTATACCCGCGGTTGTTATTTTTGCATTGGCAATAATTCTGGCTTTTAGCTTACCCCCTTCCTACCAATCACAGGCCACGATTCTGATTCAACAGCAGGCCGTGGCCAATGACTTTGTGCAAAGTAGTGTTACCAGCTTTGCCGCACAACAGGTGCAGACCATTAGTCAGAGAGTACTGACTATCGCCAACATCGGCGAAATTGTCGAAGAGTATAATTTATATGGACAGTCAGGCGTCGGCACTGCCGCCCGCCTTCCCGGCACTGAACTGGCATTACTGTTTCGTGAAGACATGGACATGGAGCTGGTTAGCGCCGATGTAATGGACCCTAGAACTGGCAGAGCTACAGAGGTGACGATCGCATTCACGCTTGCATTTAAGGCGAGATCCGCGCGAAGCGCGCAGCAGGTTGTCAATACGCTGGTGACCCTCTTCTTGAACGAAAATCTCGATATTCGCACCGACCAGGCCAGCAGCACTGCAGATTTTTTCGAAATGGAGGGCCAGCGATTAAATCGGGATGTGCAAGACTTCAGTCAACAACTCGCTGAATTCAAAGTGCTGAATGAAGGCAGCCTGCCACAGCTGTATCAATATAACCTGAACATACTTGAGAGAACCTCACAGCAGCTCTCGGCAGCGGATCTGCGGTTACAAGAATTACACAAACGTGAAATTGAGCTTGCCTCAAGACTCGCACAGTTGAGTCCTTTTTCTCCAGTTATGCTGCCCACGGGAGAGGTCGTACTGAGTGACGACGATAGGTTAAAGGCTGCTCAGTC
>TARA_B110000503_G_scaffold139425_1_pt1 | contig 24451 bp, 22 predicted proteins | sample TARA_B110000503 | Tara Oceans TARA_B110000503 (sample SAMEA4397472) | marine metagenome | biome: Polar Biome; feature: [SRF] surface water layer (ENVO:00010504); material: water (ENVO:00002006), including particulate matter (ENVO:01000060) such as... | depth 5 m | reverse complement strand
CAAAGGACAGGCTGAATCTGTAAAACCATTGATCATATCCACAACTAGCAACGCTGAATTTTCGGTTAGCCCAAGCGCTTCGTTTTCGAGATTAGGCATACTTTTATCCGCTTTTTTTAACATTAAAAAATAGCTTTTACTCAGCATAAGAAAGAGCAATTTCCGTCATGACTGTCAGCCGTGTTACCAATACCTATTGAGAGATAACGTCAACGCTCAGGTGCCACTGAAATTAAGTATAATCTTGAGTTTTAAAAGGGCACCGATCTATCATTAGGAGGTAGAATAGTTGTTCGGTACATCAGCCTTTCGTACCCTCCGTCAAATGGCTCTCGCCGGTGCATAGTGCAGGCATTATCCCAAAGAAGTCCATCCCCGACGTTCCATTTATGTTTATAGACAAACTCTTTTTTGAGAGTCCAGTCAAACAATTGCTCTAGCAAGTCAGCGCTCTCAGTGTCGTCTATGCCAGCAATCGCAATAGTCATTCCGGGGCATAGATACAGAGCCTTTCGGCCCGTAACCGGATGCGTCCTAACGAGAGGCTGCGCGATGTTAGGTGTAAGATTAGTCTGCTTACCACTGGTCTTAGTAGAGTACATGCTATTGAAATTATCATATGACTGAATAGCTTGGTGTCCGTCCACCATATCTTTAAGCGCACGTGGGAGTCGCTCATATGCTGTCGTCATATCAGCAAAGAACGTGCTACCTCCCTCTGGAGGAATTTTCACCGAGTAAAGCAAAGAACCCAGTGCCGGACGTGGAAGATATATCTGATCATAGTGCCACCCTACCTCTCCATCGGCCAACGCACCAACAGGTTTGCCATCTACATTAATATTTGATATCTGCAGAATTTCAGGATGAGTTTCGTTTAACCATTCTGATCTAACATGTGTTTCCAAGGATCCTAGTAATCGACTGAAGCCTACGAGTTCGTCTTTTCCAATATCTTGCTCACGGAATAGTAATATTCCATACCTATTCCAGAGCGCCTTAATTTGAGCTAGATCCTCGCTAGCCATCTCTCCAGATAGCTTAATATCATAGATCTCTGCACCGAATATATCTGATAGCGGACGAATTTTGAAACTCTTATTTAACATATAATCTAGCCCTCGATAGTGATCGCCTGATAGTACGGACCAATGATAGCACCATTGATGGCTTATTCACAACTTGACACGCATCCGGTTCCCAGTAATAGACTCTATACGCAATCTTTAGCCATAATAAACGAAAAATACTTAGGCTCACCCAGCAGAAATTAATGATGGACTCCCTAAATTACAAGAAAAATCCAATAATTAAACAACGAGAGATTATTTAGATAAGCAGTTCTTATAAAACAAGCACTACTAATGACAGGCTAATTAAACAGGCTCCAAGCAGCTCTAGTCGATGTACCTTTTCTTTAAAAAAAAGAACACTAAACAGTAAACTAAATACAACTTCGATTTGACCCAACATGCGAACCTGAGCTACCCCCATAATACTAAAGGCAACAAACCACAAAACAGTCGTAACCGCCGCTATAGCCCCTGCAACCGATGAGAGACGCCAGCTATGAAGACAGGCGACAAGTTCCGTGGGGCGCCATATCCTAAGTGCGATACCCATAATAATGGTCTGAATTAGTACCGCAACACTTGCCGTTAACATAGCCCCCTCAATAATATTGAGCCCAATCAAAGCTTCCATCGCAATCCTATAGAAGACTGAACACGAGCCTAAACATAGCCCAGCTAATAAACCGAGTGACACCGAGGCTCCACTAAAACGACGACGACCAATGTCGCCGAAGGGTACTGACTGGCCAATGAAAAAAATTGCGCAAAAGCCGATAGTTATAGCAATTACAAGATTTAGATCAGGTACAAATGAGAGTAGCAAGATCTCAAAAAATGCAGCCTGGACAGCGTCCGTTTTAGAAAGGGCGATAGACGTCATGAAGTTACGGCTCTCGAATGCCAAACCTAAAAAAATGGTAAAAAGTATTTGTACACAACTAGCCAGCACAACCCAAAAGATAAATACCGAATGAATCTCGACAGTTAATAGCTTGGACCAGCCGACAACAAAAAGGAGTAGTAGGAACGAGATAGGAAGCCCATAGAGGAAACGAATAAAAGCGCTACCATAAACGCCTAGATCAATGCGGGCGTTTTTTTGAATAAGAGAGCGCAATGACTGCCCAAGGGCAGCTAAGACAGTGACCAAAACCCATAGATATGGTCCTAGTAAATCTGTCATCGCGCCAGCAAGACATGATTAACCATTCGCAAAAGCGCCAGCACCCCTAGTTTAAGGCTCTACGTGTCTTTGCCTGAGACTAAGCCGTCACCCTGACAGCCTTTAGCGCAACAACGTCCGGGCTGACGGTCTACTTTTATCCCCTTGCCCATTTCCAATGCGCCCCGATCAAAAAGAGCTTGAACCAGATCGGAACGAGCTTCAATATCATAATTTCTTAGAATCTCTAGCTTCATAGCTTCTGGAGACCCACCACCATGAAGGCTAATAACTGAGTACCAACCGCCAGTCTCAGAGGCTGTAAGATCCTCAATAAATCGCGAGACATTAGCGCGATGCTCATAGGGCACGTCTGGATGTCCCCGCAATACATCGCTTAGAATTGCAGATGTAACAGGATTATGGTCCTCCTCAGGACCGGGTAATGCTACGACTAGACCGCCAGACACATCATGAGCCAACCGGTGCATATCATAAATTTGATTAGCTAAAAGTAACTTACCGATATTAGCGTAAATTTGATCTGGCCTAAAATTACCGGCGGCATCATGAACTCCCATAGTCGAGGACGCGATACCGCAAGCATAAAATCCTTCAGTTATCTTAATCAACTCCACCATTTTTTCTCTTAGATGAGGCACTTTCAAATAGTCAAGCCCATTAGCTTGCGCCATCATTGCCCCTGCACCGATCAACAAGTCACCGAAACCCGCACGCGCTCCAATACAACTATGGCGATGATGCGTAGCATAATTTGTAGTCATCAGATGTGCTTCTTCGGTTTCCCCGTCGATGAAAACACGATCATAGGGTACAAATACATTATCGAAATGGGCAACGGCCACCGCCTGAGCAAATTTGGCACTAAATTTTGCGGCTGGATTGCCAGGTCGACCAGCCGGTCTGGACACCATTGTGATGCCGGCAGCATCGATGGGAACGGCACAAGCTACCGCGAAGTCTTTCTCATGCTTATCCATTCGCCTGCAAGGCATGACCAACAACTCATGCATATATGGGCCACCCGTAATGATGGCCTTAACACCCGAAATAACAATTCCATCAGAACGGCGCTCGATGACATGCACATAACTGTCTGGTTGATCTTGCTCCGAAGGCCGTTTTGACCGGTCACCCTTGCCATCAGTCATGGCGATGCCAATGGAGAGATCATTGGTCTGAGCGTACTGAATGTAGTCTAGTAGCCGTGCATGGTTCTCACCACCATAAGTTTCATTTATCAGCCACGTCGCTTCAAAGAGTGCGTTAAACGCATCATGAGTGAGATAACGTTGCGCACAACCAGCAACTTTGCAGGTCAAACGCACAGCTTCCAGCTTATCTTGTAAATCTGCGCGACTACGATTGATGGCTAAAAATCTATTGGTCGGCTTACCATCCAAACCTGACGTTGTCATGGTCGATTTTAAATCATCTACAAGAGCAAAATCGTATGTAATACCAGTGGCATTGATACCTGGTTCAAACCGCGGCTCATCCGCGACAGACTCAATTAAACTCCCACCCAAGTAGATACGAGGCTTCAACGCCCGCAAAGACTCTCGGTATTCTTCTGCTGACTTCATCATTAAATAATCCTTTAATTTTTCCCTAGGATATAGCATGATTAATCAAATATCCATCGTTAGTCCGTACTTAAGGAGCTTTAAATGTCCACTGAAAAAAAATCATCGTCCCCCCGAATACCAACATCTGCATTAGCGAATCTCAAGGTATTAGATCTAGCTACTTTTATTGCCGGTCCATACTGTGCAACATTTCTTGCAGAATTTGGCGCCGATGTTGTAAAAGTTGAGCTGCCTGGCATCGGAGACCCAGTGAGGAAGTTTGGCACAATGACTGACTGCGGTGATACCTTGGTCTGGTTAAGTGAAGGCCGCAATAAGCGCTCTATTGAACTAGACCTCAGATCAAAAGAAGGTAGCGATACTCTTAAAAAGCTAGTAGCAGAAGCTGATGTGCTCTGCGAAAACTTTCAGGTAGGTACTCTCGAAAAATGGGGGCTGGGAGCCGATGTTTTACAGGCTATCAACCCAAATCTAATTATTGCTAGGGTAACGGCCTATGGGCAGACTGGCCCATACAAGGATCGACCTGGATTTGGTCGCATTGCCAATGCGTTTAGCGGGATATCCTATCTGTGTGGAGAATCGGAATCAGCCCCCGCGTCGCCAGGAACAGCAACACTTTCAGACTACATGTCTGGCCTGTATGCGGCACTCGGGGTGTTAGTAGCACTCTACGCTAGGCCGCAAACCGGACGCGGACAAGTTATTGATATAGGTCTCTACGAAAGTGTTTTTCGTATTCTCGACGAACTGGCGCCTGCCTTTGCAAAAAGCGGCTTCGTACGCGAGCGTATGGGTGCAGGCACCGTCAATGCAGTGCCGCACAGCCATTACCCGACACAGGACGGGCTGTGGGTCGCAATCGCCTGCACCAATGACAAAATTTTTGAACGTCTAGCCAAGGTGATGGAGCGCGAAGATGTCACTGGCGATGGCCCCTATGGCACTATTCAAAAGCGAGAAGCTAATAGAGGTGCTGTAGATGCTTTTGTTACCAACTGGACAACAGGACATACTCGCGAAGCTATACTGCTCCATTGTGCGGCGGGTGAGGTTCCCTGTGGCCCAGTTTATAGCATCGATGAAATTTTCAAAGACCCACAGTACCAAGCACGTGGGAATCTGGTCACCCTTAACGACAGCCGCGCTGGCCCAATAACTATGCCCAACGTATGTCCGCGCCTTTCAGATACCCCCGGAACTATTAAGTGGGCAGGTAGAGCTCTAGGAGCCGACACTGCCGAGGTGCTAAAAGACTGGCTGGGTTAAGCTAGGCCTCCTGCAAACGGGCCTCTGCGACTACCGCATAGGCCTTTTCGACAATCGGATAGTCAACAAAATAGCCGTTTACCTGTATCGATGCCGACCCATCACGTTCTGCCGCCTCAAAAGCGGCAATGACCGCTTTTGCCTTTGCTATTTCAGCAGCGCTTGGCATAAATGATTGATTAGCGAGCGCAACTTGCTTTGGATGTATCAATAATTTACCTTGAAAGCCAAACTTAACCCCAGTCGCTACTGACTCTGCATAGCTATCGGTATCATCGAGCTGAATATGCACGGTATCAATCGGCGGCTGCAAGTCATGAGCCCGCGCTTTGAGGATCATCCGACCACGGACGTAGCCAAGCTCAGTTTCATCAGCACTCCATTTAATACCAACATCGCGAGTGAAGTCCCCCGCACCAAACGAGAAGCGCTTCATTCGCCCTGGTTTTGCACAAAGCTTTTCTAAGTTATTCATGCCATAGCCAGTTTCGATAATTGGCAACAAATCAATGGCTCCAACCTCAAGGCCCCGCTCACGTTCATACTCGCTAAGAGCCCAATCGATCGCATATAATTCTTCGGGACGCTCCAACTTAGGCAAGACTACGCCATCGAGCCAAGGACCAACAATAGCCTCGAGATCACGAAAACAGAAGCTAGTATCGATGGCATTTATGCGCACATAACCAAGCCCTTCATGATCTTTTTTGAGCGCATCCACTACCGTTTTTCTGGCTGCCACTTTGTCTCTATCTGCACAAGCATCCTCTAAATCTAAAATCACAGCATCTGCGCCATAGCCAAATACTTTATTAATTTTTTCTATATGATTACCTGGCACAAATAGGAATGTACGTAGACGGCGCATACCACTCGTGACTTTTTTTTCCTGAGAGTTACTCACTCTTATCATCTCCTATAACTTAAGTTAAATGAATAGCTAAAACGACTGGCAGGATGTTCACTCACAGATACTTCCAATAATAGACCCTGTGCATCTCGATAACGCCTGACCATTATCAAAGAGGGGCTCTTGGACTCAACGCCCAGTAAATCCGCGCGCTCATTACTTAAACTGCCTGCTAGAACTTCAGCATGGATCTCCAGAGCTCTAACATCAAAATGGTCCTCGAGAAGCTTAAACGCCGGCTTATTACTCTTGCCAATTAGGTTCCGAATATTTTTATAGATTCTAGGGACATAAATTTCAGTTAAGCATAGGGGGACTTTCTTACTTGTGTTACGGATAGTCTTAATCTTTGTCCATTCGCTTCCTACATCACATTGTAAAAAAGACGCTAACGACACATCCGCAACAATATTACTGCTTTTAATGACTTCTAGCTTAGTGTTCTCAGGGTATTGAAAGAGCTCCTCAACAGACTGTATTTCTTGAACTATCAACTCCACAGGCTTTTGCGCGATTACGATAGTGCCGAAGCGCCTCCTTCGAGAAATCATGCCACGCTTCTGTAAGTCATCTAAGGCTGAGCGAACGGTAAAGCGGCTGACCCCATATTCTTCAGCGAGCGCCTGCTCAGACGGAAGCTGATCACCCACATTCCAGACGCCACTGGAGATTGTCGCCATCATATTTTCAGAAATTTGTTGGTGTCGCGCAATAAAAGGTTTTTTTTCCATTAGTAAATTAAATCTCCCTTGATTTATTAGTCCAGATCATTGAGTATATTACATCTGACCTAAAACAATAAGTAAAATTGTTCGTCATTATAATCTTTGCCCTAATAGAGGAATTGATATGTTTAAAGTTGGTGTTGATGTGGGTGGTACCTTCACGGATGTGCTGTTGGTCGATACAGAAAATTCTAAGTTTTTCACGTCGAAAGTCCCATCTACTCCAGATGATAGTTCCATAGGGGTTATAGCAGGTATTCTCAAAGCCTGCCAAGCAGCTAATGTCAGTATTAGTGATATTGAAGCTGTCACACATGGTACTACGGTCGCGACTAATGCAGTTCTCACAGAGAGAGGCGCAAAAGTCGGGCTTATAACCACCAAGGGATACAGGCAGGTATTGCAAATTGCCCGCTCGTATGTTCCCGGAGGATTGGGCGGCTGGCTCTACTACCAGAAGAAAGCTCCGCTCGCGCCACTTAACTGTACGATTGAAATAGAGGAGCGAACTGGCGGCGATGGCACAATTGTCAGGGAACTCGACGAAGATCAACTGAGAACCGCTTTAAAGTCTCTGCAGGGCAAAGGAATCGAGGCTATCACTGTCTGCCTTATTAACAGTTTTGCCAATGATCAGCACGAACAAAGAACAAGAGAAATTGTCGCCGAGGTAATGCCAGGCTTACCAATATCGATTTCTAGTGAAGTGATTCCGGAACTTCAGGAATATGAAAGAGCTATTACAACCGTAGCTAATTCTTATGTCCGACCTGAGGTGGAGAAATATATTTCTAACCTCCAAACTGAATTTGATAAGCAGATGAATGGCGCCAGCCTTTCGATCCTGCGCTCCGACGGTGGTTTAGCTACAGCCAATGCAGCAATGAACTTTCCCGTATACCTATTGATGAGCGGTCCTGCCGGCGGTGTGTCAGGTGCGATATGGGTCGGGAAGCAGGCAGGCATCAACAATATCATTACCTTTGACATGGGTGGGACGTCCACCGATGTTGCATTGATCGAAAATGGCGAGGCTCTGGTGCGCAGAGAAACCACGGTTGGCGATATCACGGTTCGAGCTAGCGCTCTGGATGTGCGGTCAATTGGAGCTGGAGGAGGCTCAATTGCCCATGTGCCAGAACTGACTAGAGCCTTAAGAGTAGGCCCTGAATCAGCTGGTGCGCAGCCAGGTCCCGCGGCTTATGATAAGGGGGGTTCCGAACCAACGGTGACTGACGCTAACGTCGTCTTAGGGTACCTTCCGCAGCACCAGAAACTCGGCGGAGATATGAATATTCGCAAGGATCTTGCGGAACAGGCCGTTCAAAAAGTTGCCGATGCAATGGGCCTCGGACTCCATCAGGCCGCGGAAGGCATCGTAAAAATTATTAATGAACGTATGTTTGGTGCGGTGCGGCTAGTATCTGTGGAGAAAGGCTATGATCCCCGTGATTTTTCACTAATGGCTTTTGGTGGCGCAGGTCCACTCCATGCGAATGCTTTAGGGCAATTAACCCAAGCCTGGCCCGTAATAATACCACCTGGACCAGGAATTCTCTGTGCCTATGGTGATGCCACAACAAGGCTAAGAAATGAAGCCTCCAAAACATTAATCGTTACTATGAAAAATGCCGACAGCTCAAAAATAGCTGCTGAGCTTGATCTGTTAGAAGAAGCCGCAGCAAACGGTTTGCTAGCCTCCGGTGCCAATGAGACTATTGGCTTGAACAAAGCCGCCCTCGAATGCTCACATGAAATTGATGTTCGTTATTCCGGACAAGGTCTGGTGTTAAGTATTCCCGTTTCGCTGGAACACATAAAGGCTGGAAACTACAGTTCAATCTCCAATGACTTCGATGAGCTGCATGAGAAATTATTTACATTCCGAATCGATGCGGATAAAGAGTTTGTGAATTTACGCTCTATCGCTTTAGGGCCGCCATCGGATATAGAGCTAGTAGAATCGACGGTAAGCTCTAATGGCACTGTTGAGGACGCATTAGTTACTGACCATGAAATTTTCTATGACGGTACCATGCATGCAGCCAAAGTCTACGACCGTGCGAAACTTGAACCCGGGCATATAGTCTTTGGGCCCGCAGTGATTACCGAAATGGATTCAACTTCTGTTGTGTTCCCTGGCTATCAAGCTGATGTTGATAGTAAAAGAAATCTGTTGCTGTCGCCGACACACTAATATTTGGAGTTAAAAATGCACTCGAAAATTATTCAGACAAATAATACCCCTTTTAATCGTGTCAGTGTCGATCCGATAATCTTGGACATCATTGAAAATTCACTCAGAAATGCACGTGAGCAAATGGATGCTACTCTTTTTAGAACCGCTATGTCCCCGGGTATTCGTGAGCAGGGTGATGCGTTTCCTATGATTGCTAATGTTGATGGAAAAATGGTAGTGGGACAATTCGGTTCCTTCATCCATGGCTTTTTAGAGGGCTTTGACGGGGAACTTGAAGAGGGTGATATGATCTTCACCAATGATCCATATAGCTGTGGAGGCGCTATTAGCCACCTCAATGACTATTTGGTGATTAAACCAATCTTCAAGGATGGTCGACATATGGCATGGGCGGCTCACTTTGGTCATATGACCGATGTCGGTGGTCGTGCTCCAGGATCGATGCCCAATGAGGCACGTGAGATCTTTGAGGAGGGAGTTGCTTTTCCACCGGTCAAAATATACCGCAAAGGTGAGTTGCAAGACGACATCATCAAAATCGCTATCAGAAACTCGCGAATGCCTCACTGGAATCAAGGTGACTTTAAGGGTGTGATCGCAGCATGTAATGTGGCCGAGCGTCAGTGTATTGAAATGGCGGATCGATTTGGCGACGATGTACTTTTCTCAGCATTAGACGAACTTCTAGACCGCAACTGCCGCGCGATGCGCCAACTTATAATGGATACGATACCTGAAGAAAAGCAAACATTTGAGGACTACATCTGTGATGACGCGTTGGGAGGAGGGCCCTATAAAATCAGATGCTCAATGTGGCGTGAAGGGGAAATTGTTATCTTTGATTTTGATGGAACAGATCCACAAAGCCCTGGATCAATTAACTTCCTAATGAATGAAGAAATGTTCAAGATGTTTTGTGGCACATTTATGATTTCAGCTTTTGATCCACAAATATTATTTAATGATGGTTTCTATGATTATATAGATGTTCGAATACCAGACGGCTGCTTACTCAAGCCCAATAGGCCTGCGGCACTGTCTTGCCGAACGCATGCTCTCGGGCGTATTTTTGATGTCCTGAGCGGCCTTCTCGGCCAAGGTAATCCTGATTTTCTTTGTGGTGCAGGATTTTCGGATAGCCCCCACTTTATGTATTCGGGTCATGACAAAAATGGAGAATGGTACCAACTTTATCAGATTGGCTTTGGTGGCATACCCGCTCGACCGATGGGCGATGGACCCGATGGTCACTCTCTATGGCCTGGCTTCAAAAATGTACCCAATGAATTTCTTGAGGCCTATTTCCCACTGCGCATCGAGACGTTTGAAAGCATCACTGACTCGGGTGGTGCCGGATACCATCGTGGAGGAAATGGTATCAGAATGGCTTATCATTTCTTGGAGGATGGTGAGATCTCAATTCATGACGATCGCTGGCTAACCTATCCTTGGGGCGTCAATGGCGCCTTACCGGGTCAGCGGAGTACAAAGGAAATTACTCGCGCTGATGGTAGCACTGAATTTTTACCCTCGAAATGTGATCGCGTGGCAGTACAAAACGGCGATATTCTTTACTTTAATACCTGGGGTGGTGGAGGCGTTGGCGAACCCTTAACCAGAGAGCCTGCTCGAGTTCTAGAGGATGTACTTGCCGGATTAGTTAGCTTAGAGGCCGCGAATAAAAGCTATGGGGTTGTGATTACCAACGACATCGTTGATGAAATCCAAACGACTAGATTACGCAAAGAGCAAATGGATGGGAAGCCAATAACCGATAAATTATTTAACTTCGGCGGTGATGTAGAAGAGATTAGAGCACGATGTTTAGCAGAAACCGGAATTGAGCCGCCCAAAGCACCTGACTTCTCAAAAGTTAAGCGTGCGGCTCGATAATTGATAATAATCATGTCTGCGGTCGCCCCTTGAGGATAAGACATAGCAGTAATATTGGGAGTAACTCATGAGCGTTTTGAATATAAAAGGTGATGCGCAAGAGGCGTTTAATGTACTAAAAAACGGTGGTACATGTATCTTACCAATGGATGTTGGTTACGCGTTTCTTGGCGAGTCATTTGATTCTGTGATGCATATTTTTAATACTAAAAAGCGAGCAGACACTAAATATAATGCTGTAATTGGTAATATGAATCACCATAAGGCACTACATGTAGTTGGCACTCGCGGCGCTGAGATAGTTGAAGCCATAGTTGATGATTATGATTTGCCTCTTGGAATTATCGCCCCATGCAACCCAAAACACCCGTTATTTAATAGCATCAGTCAAGAGCTTTATGATCGTAGCACTGTTGATGATACGCTCGCTATGTTGATCAATGCCGGTCGTTTTCATTCAGAGATAACACGTCTAGTATTTGAAGCTGACAAGCTTGTTTTCGGATCTTCGGCAAACGTATCGACAACGGGTACGCGATTCAGAGTAGAGGATATACAGGATGAAATTAAAAATGCAGCCAACTTGGTAGTTGACTATGGGCCGGTAAAATATACCCACTATGGGATGTCCTCTACTCTACTAAATGTTGAAACACTTGAAGTAGTTCGTTACGGCTGCTGCTATGAGAATATTGCAGATATTCTAAAAAGACATTTTCAAATTGACATGCCCCCACGTCCTAATAATGAGTTGTCACGTTAACCATAAAAGAAGTAGCCTAATGGAAAATACTACACAAAGTATCGCTGAATTCTGTGTAAATACATCGTATGAGCTGATACCTCAGGTCGTTATTGATCGCACTAAGTTACTGATTCTCGACACTATTGGAATCATTACTAGGGCGCGCCATGACTCAGAGTCGACTGGCAGTATGCTTGATGCGCTGGAAAAAATGGGCTTAAACCAAGGAGAATGCAACGTATTTGGTGATACAGCAACTTACCCACCGGCTATCGCTGCGTTGATAAATGGTAGCCTTGCTCACTCGCTGGACTTCGATGATACCCATGCGGAAGCCTCAATTCATGCTAGCGCTCCCATTATACCTGCAGCTATTGCCGCTGCGCAGATGGTTGGTGCATCTGGCAAGGACCTAATTACAGCCTGTGTGATTGGCTATGAGATCCATGTTCGCTTAGGTAAGGCGGTAGGTGCAGAGGACCATTACAGTCGCGGTTTTCACCCGACGGCGACCTGCGGCATCTATGCCGCAACAGCAGCTGTGGGAAAAATTCTTAAGCTCAACAGTGATCAGATTGAAAGCGCATTTGGCATATCATTAAGTCAAACTGCGGGTGCAATGCAGTTTCTTAAAGATGGTGCTTGGACGAAACGTTTACATGTTGGGCAGGCATCCCAAAATGGGCTAATGGCAGCATTTTATGCACGCGAAGGTTTCAAAGGTCCCAAAGAGTCTTTGGAAGGTCAATGGGGGTTTTTCAACAACTATAGTACTTCAGCCGACGTGACAATCGCATCAGAGGGCCTCGGCGACATATGGGAAACAATGACACTGGGCGTTAAGCCATACCCCTCTTGCAGATATAGCCATGCAGCAATAGATGCAATTATTCAGCTCGTCGATGAGCATAGCCTAACAGTCAGTAGTGATCTTCGTATTGAAGTCGGTCTACCTCGTCGCGGATATGGGATTATAGGCACACCATTGGCTCATAAACAGGCACCCAAAAGTATTGTTGACGCGCAATTCTCCATGCCTTTTAGCGCGGCCATCGCGTTCCTCAAAACAAGCTTCGTCTGGGATGATTACGAAACTAACCTTCATGATCAGGCCACCTTAGACCTCTGCAAAAAAATTAGTATGTATATTGATGATGCTGCAGAAGCCTGTAGTCCAGCAAATATGAGCGCCAAAGTGCGAATAATTTACGATGACGTCACCTATGAAAGGTTCATCGAGATTCCCCGCGGCGAACCTGATAACTTTATGAGTGACGAGCAGTTCTTGAAAAAATTTAACGGCCTATGTGCACCTTATATGACAACTATCGAACTGGAAGCTGTATCGGCCAGGATACTTTCTCTTGAGAAAGCCGCCACGGTAACCGCAGTGTTATTTGGTTAATCGATAGAGCTTTTCGCTGATCGGCCCAACGCTGATTTTAGCTCTTCAACAGTCATGATATCGGCGTAGCGACGACGCATGTCATTAATGTTACTGTTATGAGCATCTATGTCCTGGTCCCCGCAGCATTCTTCCGCGATGATAGTTCTGTAGCCATATGAAAAACTATCAATAACGGATGCTCTAATACAGCCGCTGGTAGTGCAGCCAGCAATAATAGTGGTATCAATATTCTTCTTGGTTAGCCAGGTGGCGAGTGGTGTTTTAAAAAAAATTGACGGTGCGGTCTTAACAAATTCATAAATATTAATTGGATCAGCCAAACGAGCATCAATTTCTGTGAACTCTTGCCCATGAAAAAAACCACCCTCAAATAGATAAGGCACTTTCCAATAAGCCATTTCATCAGGCCCTGCCCAGGACACGCGGCAAGAAGCAATCGGGATATTATTTTGGTGGGCAAACTCAACCAATTCAACAGTTTTATTTACCGCATTCTGAACATGTTCTGACTGACCCATCTGACTATTAGGGTCAGTAAAACCTCGCTGGAAATCTACAATTAAAAGTGCGCAACGATCACCAATACCTATATCCAAAGTACCGTATCCCGATTTTTCAAAATTATTCATTTTATTCCCATAATTATCATTATTTTATTTAAGTGATAGCCCAATAATGTTAAACTATTAATATGACACAGCCAAACTTTATTGACTCTTTTTCGCAACAGGTATCGATCGATCCAACAGATACGGTTTTACTTGTAATTGATATGCAAAACGCGACAGGCAACCGTCACATGGGCCTGGGTAAACTACTGTCTGATGCAGGTAAAGCTAGTGACGCGAGCTTTCGCTTTGATCGCATAGATAACTTGTTGGTTCCCAAAATAAGTGCGCTACTTGATAGTTTTCGTGCTAATAATGCGAACATCATTTATATCACCTATGGCGCAGAGATAATCGATGCGCGTGATGTTCCAGCTCACATGAAGCCCATAGTGGTTGCAACTAATAATATTATTGGTCGTGAAGAGCATAAAATTGTTGAAGCTCTAACACCCCGCGAAGGCGAATTAGTTTTAAACAAAACTACTCAGGGTGCTTTCAAGTCCACCAAGATTGATACAGTACTGCGGGCCCTTAAGGCTAAAACAGTCGTCTGTGTTGGGGTATCGACAAACAACTGTGTTGCAATGACGGCTATGGAGGCCTGTGATTCGCAATACAAGGTTGTTGTCGTCTCCGATGCAACCGGAACAGATAGTGACGAAATGCAGGAAAGTACATTAAAGATGTTAGGTCGTCTCTGGGCGCGTGTAATGACGACAAATGAAGTGATCGAGAGTCTCAGCAAGTAGCCGGTGTTAGGACGGTCGTTTTTGCTGTTATAGTGGTCCCCTATCTGTATTTTTCATATTTTAGATAGGTACTAATTCATTCAAGAAAACTTAGTCAAATCTGTCTTGACCGTTTTTTGGTAGACTTTCCTATTACCAGCCGCATAGTCACTTTTTAGTAAGACCGGCCTAGTAGCTATTCCTTTTCATACAAGCGATAACCTGTCTTTGCTGGCACAATACTCATAGAGCGCTACCAATAACCACCCGCCTTAACAATCCATTAACTGAAACCAGACTACATAGCGATAGTCAAACCGCCATCTACAATCAGAGTCTGACCAGTCATATACCCAGCTTTTTCGGAACCCAAAAATGATATGACGTTAGCGATATCCTCAGGATCACCAATTCGACCCATGGGCACAGAGGGAGCTAGAGACGCGAGCCCTTCCGCACCTACCGAATGCTCTACACTGAGTGACTGAGCCGTTGTAACAAGCCCGGGAGCCACTCCGTTGACTCTAATTTTTCGGGGAGCAAACTCTATAGCGAGCCCACGTACCAATCCAATGACTCCAGCCTTCGCGGTTACATAGGGAACATGGCTATCCCAACCAACGGAGGCACCAGCAATAGAAGAAAGACAAACAATGAAACCATCTCCTGTTGTATCTAGAATTGAAGTGACAGCCCGACAGACTCTCATCATACCCTTGAGATCCACATTCATAGTGAGATCCCACTGCGCATCGGTTAGCTTATCGAAAGGCTGGCTGTGGGCAATACCTGCATTATTAATCACGCCGGTCAATGAACTTGTTTTACTAGTTATCAAGTCACAGGCTCTATCGACACTCAACTGATCGGTAACATCCAACCAGATAAACTCAGCCGATCCGCCACTTTTAATAATCTCATCAACCGTGGTTTTTGCGTCATTCGTTAGAATATCCGAGACAAATACGTGGAACCCATTAGCGCCAAACTCTTTTGCTGTTGAGCGACCAATTCCGATACCTCCCCCAGTTATCAATACTGTTTTATCTCGCATATTAATCTCCTGCAACCTTGATTAAATAGAATTCCACAAATTCTTTACCTGCCCATCAAGCTTCATGTAATGGCGTCTTAAGTCCTTTAAACAAAACTATAACATTAGGTCAACTCATAACCATCAATGTCAAAAAACGGCTTACAAATCTGCCTCTCACCACATTAACAGCACCCATAGTACTCGGCAGACGCATTCACACTAAGACCTAATGTCCGACGGCCTTAGCGATCAAATTGTGCCCCACCAAATAAGTTGTCATAAGTCTGCTTAGTTGGGTTACCTACTTTCATGTCATCCACTAACGAGGTGATTCCGCGCTGCACTGCTGGCCTTGCAGCAACCAGGTCAATCCAACGACCGACATTTGGATACTTTTCAATATCAATACGATGCATCTGCTGCTGTTTGGGTAGCATCCAAGGAAAAGTCGCCACGTCTGCAATCGAGTACTTGCTGCCGGCAAGATATTCATTTGAGGCAAGCCTAGTGTCCAAAACGCCATATAGTTGGTTACAGATCGTGTGGTAACGCTCTTTCGCTAGCGGAACCTCTTCCGGACAATAGCCCTGAAAATATCCATTCTGACCAAACATTGGACCCACGTTTCCCATTTGAAACATTAACCACTGAATAGCCTCGTAGCGCTCTGCGGTATCACAGGGCCACAACATGCCTGATTTCTCAGCTAGATACATCAAAATGGCGCCAGATTCAAACACCTTAAACGGTTGGCTCTGAGGACCATCAAGATCCACAATAGCAGGGACCCGATTATTAGGGCTTATGGCTATAAAGTCTGCTTCAAACTGCTCACCTTCAAGAATATTGATCGGAAAGAGTTCGTAATCCAAACCGACTTCTTCGAGCATGATTGCTGTCTTATGACCATTAGGTGTCGGCCAATAATAATGATTAATCACTTCTTCTGTGCCTCTAATACTTCCTGTACCTGCTGCTGCAGAAAGCTGGCTGAGTCATCGCCTTGGAAATCTACATTGTAGTGGGAGGTTACTGAGGGACGCTGAATACTTTCCTGCCACCAAGCTTTCAAATTTGGGCGGTTTTCGAAGCAGTCGAAGGCAGGGTATAACGGATCTTTAGCCTCATAAAAGTTAACTTTAAAATCCATATAACTAATCGCATGAAGCATTGCAGCCTGGCCAATATCGAACTCATCAAAACCACGTTTACAAGAGACCTCTAACGAATCGCAACCACGAATTATTTTAGGCCATATCCATTTGAAAAAATCAATGCGTTGCTGCTCTATAGGCTGCCAACCCTCCATCGCCAGCTGCACAGTGGTCTCAAAAATCGTGTCGGCTAATGCCAGTCGTGTAACTGCCTCCCAACGCTTTGACCCACTAGCGGGATAAAGGTGCCTACCCGACTGACTCATATTGTCGAGGCATTCGGCCACCGCTTGACTACCATATATTACCTGCCCATCGTCCAGCGCCAGCGTCGGAACTTTATCAAGCGGATTAAGTGACGCAATAGAATACGCATCACCTTGATCTTCACCCTCGCGATTCTTAAACGGAAAGCAGGGGACAAATGTAATATCCTGCCACAGATCACCTTCGTGAGCAGTTACCAGTATTTTATGAATAAAAGAGTGAAATGGCGAATAAAATAGTTTCATGTTAATTAAGCCTCTATAGTGCTACCTTGAGAAAGAGCAATAGCCTCGATTTCAATTTCAAGTTCAGGCAATGCTAGGGATGTGACCTCGACGAGAGTATCGGCTGGGTAAGGTGCGCTAAAAAACCGCTCTCGTAGCGCCACGATTTTCGAAAAATTAGTCATGTCCGTTAGGTATATCGTAACCTTTATGACCTGCGCTAGGCTTGACCCGCCCTGCTTTAAAACGGCTGACAGATTCATAAATGACTGCTCGGCCTGTGCGTCGAAATCACCAACTCCTACAATATTACCTTGGGGGTCGATAGATGCCTGCCCTGAGGTAAAGATAAGGTCTCCAACCATATAGCCTTGGGCTATATTAAAGGGCTCCATAGAATCAGGACTGGTTTTTATTTGCGTGGCATTCACAGATACACTCCTTATGTTTTAGGCATTGTGTGGAAAAAATACTCTTTATCGATCAAAACCAATTACAACTTTACCAAAAGGTGCCATCTCGTCGATAGCGGCTAGTGCTCTGGCGGCGTCACTAAAGCCGTAATCGGCCGTCAGTTGAGGTTTGATATTGTGTTCTTGAATAAATTCCATCATTGCAAGGTAGTTGTCACGATTACCCGTGGCAACACCATGTAAATGAGCGCATTTTATTATCAGTGGAAAAACCGTAATGCCCATATCGATACCCGCCACATAGCCAATAATTGCTATATGTCCACCATGGCGTATCGCTGCAAGTGAATTTTCCATAGTTCCGCCGCCACCAATCTCTAACACAAGGTCTACACCATGACCGGCGATTTCAAACGCCATCGGCCCCCAGTTTGGGTTGCTTAGATAGTTGATGCAGTAATCAGCACCTAACTGTTTAGCAGCGGCAAGTTTTTCCTCACTAGACGACAAGATAATTACTCGCGCTCCAAGAGCTTTCACGAACTGCAGTGCAGCGATTGCCACTCCACCCGTACCCTGAATGAGCACAGTATTACCCGGCTGAATGTCAGCAATGGGCACTAATGACGTCCATGCGGTAAGCCCTGAACATGGAAGACATGCCGCCTCTACAGCGCTGAGATGGCTGGCGGCCTTAACTAGGGTTTGCTCATCATACGCGCCAAACTCTCGCAGTACCCCCGGCACTTCGAGACCACTTGATAGTTTACGCTCATCTTTAGTAGCTTCGCCACTAACCCAGTAGGGGAAAAATAATGGGGTTACAGTATCGCCCACTTCTAGTCGTGAGACTTGCTCGCCTACCTCAACAACAGTACCCGCACCATCCGAGAGGGGGACTAAAGGGAAATTAACATTTGGAGTGAAATGGCCAGAGATTATTTGACAGTCACGTGGGTTAATCGATGCAGCCTGTAATTGCACCATCACATCATGAGGCCCTAGTTTCGGCCGCTCGATATCGACCTCTTGAAGATTATGCAAACCGAAGCCCGATAATTGCCATGCCCGCATGTCGCTCTCCTTTTAAACCTAGTTTATATTGAAATTCGCTATCAGCCGATTCCTGATCATTAAAGGAATACATCTCCACCATTAGGGCTCAGACACTGTCCCCGAAAGTGTGCTGCGCTGTCACTGGCAAGAAACATATATGTACCGACGATATCGTCGACTTCAGCAAGCTTACCGCGGGGAATCGCATTACGGATTTCTTCGAGTATATCGACCGGAACATCATTTAAGATCGGGGTGAGTGTCGCACCTGGTGCAACGCAGTTAGCCGTGATATTTCTTGCGCCTATCTCAAGCGCTAAGGTTCGCGTGAATGACAATATTGCACCTTTGGCCGCGGTGTAATGAGCAAAGCCCGGCGCTCCCTTATAGGCGAGTTGCGAAGCTGTATTAATAATACGACCGCAGTCCTGTTGGTACATGATTGGCAGTGCAGCACGGGTGCATAGAAATGTCCCATTGACGTGAACGGCCATCACGTCATTCCAATCAGCGAGACTGATATCCTGAATCGGCGCAGAGCGAGCAATACCGGCGTTATTAACTAGGATGTCTAGCCGTCCAGCGCTGGTCAACATCTCAGCGAACATTCTGCTCACCCCTGTCTCGCTGCTAACATCTGCAGGAGCAAGCGACGCTAAACCACCGTTTTGACGGATTTCTGATTGCACAGAAAGTGCATTATGATCGCCCTCTACCGGAGGATAATTGATATAAACATGGCAACCAGATTGTGCAAATGCGATAGCTACACCTCGACCGATGCCCGAAGAAGCCCCTGTGATCAAGGCTACTTTTTCGTTCAGATTCACTTTAAGTGACATGATAAGAAAATTCCTATTTTTTTATTAATTTTTTAACCAGTGATCAATTCACCTGCACAAAAACGTGCCAATATCAGCTTGGAATAAGGGCTCCGGTCCTGCCCTGGCACAGTCTAGACTGCAATTATATTCATGGTCTTAGGGGCTTTTCTTTAATTTACATATCTTAGCGTAAAAAAACCGGACCTTAGCCCGGTTTTTTAGTCTTACTACTTGCTAGAAATTATACTGAAACTCAACACCCGCAGTGCGCGCCGCACCAGGGTGAATAAATGCACCACCAAACTCAGCCGCCATAATAACCTCTGCGACATACTCTTCATCGAACAAGTTACGTGCAAATGCTGTTACCTTCCACGTATCATTACCCAGTCCCAAACGAAGATTAGTAATGCCATAGCCATCAACCTGTGTCTTACTAAAGTCGGCATCGCCTACTCCAAACCCTTTAAATAGAGTGGCCGGCACTAGGTCATCCTGAACGGTATGGAACCACATGTCTCCCTGATAGGCGTACTCAACCCGAGCAGTAAATTCCAATCCGTTGACATCTCGAACATACTGTAACGCTGCATTGGCGGTAAATTCAGCAGCATTGGGGACATCATTACCCTTTGTATAGGGACGAATCGCATTCTTATCAATCTCACTGTCTATGGCGCTATAACCACCGATCAAAGATAAGTCGTCGGTGATTTGATAGGCGGCACCCAGCTCAAAGCCTTGCAATGTGACTTCATCAATGTTTTCAACAACTCGCGACAACCCAAATGGGCCAACAAAAAATTCAAAAAACTGCATGTCATCGACTTCAGTATGGAAAACAGCACCATTCAACTTAAGTCTTCCATCTGCTAACGTAGTGTTAAAACCGACCTCAAACGCCGAAGAGGTTTCTTTTTCATACATCTCTGGCGGCGCCATAAGTTTGGCACCCTGATCAACCAAGAACAGGTCAACCAGTTCAGTCATGCCAAGATTATTGAAGCCACCTGTTTTGAATCCAACACCCCAGCTACCGAAGACAGTAGTATGGTCCGTCGCATCCCAAGTGATACTTATTTTAGGCTGAACTTCACTGAAAGTCTTGGATCTAGGTGCAATCGAATCAACAACCACACCATTTTCAATGTCACTAAAATAAGCCGGATTCAGTGGCGTCCCTACTAGTGCTGTGCCGTTTAGAGTACAGCCACCAGGGATGTATGAAACAGGAACCGCACCTAATGCCTTGTTACAGTAATCGAGTCTAGTTGATGTCTGTTTACTCGGTGCAGGCACTAAGCTTGCTATATCACGCTCTTCGCGGTCATAACGTAGAGCAAATGACACCTCGACTTCGTCACTCACATCATAGTTGACAGAGCCAAAAACGGAATATACAGAGGTGTCCAATTTATCATAAACTAAGGCATCCGTTTTATCAGAGATTAATTGGGCAGGCCGGTTGCCGGTGCCATCATCAAACGACTGGGCTACGCCGGCCTTTCTTTCTATATCAAGAAGGTAAATGCCCGCTTGCCATCTCAGATGACTGTCACCCGATGAGGTAATCGTCGCTTGAAAGCTCATATCCTCTTGCATTCTTTCCTGGTATTGGTACCCATCACAGGTTGAAGGGGAATACGGCGGCAACAGATACGTGCCCGGGGCGTTGCCACCAATGTACGTGGGCGATTGCATTAAGGTTGTTCCGATCAATGCATCCAATGAGGCGACACAGGACGCCTCCCCAGCATAGAAATTAAACGCAGCCGAGGTACCGTCAGCCAGAAATACATGCTCCTGGTCACTGTACATTCCCCAGACACTTAAACTTGCCCACTCCATGTCATAGTCTGCTTTAATTGAAAACTCAACTGCATCGACGTCATTAGTCGGTCGAACATTGGGCGCAAACTTAAACTTGTGATCATTCACATCGATATGAAAATCTTCACTAAAGCCCCAAGTAACAAACGCTGGTAGAGCGAAGGCTGCGTTGAACGCTATTGGCGCGCCACTGGCCTCAGAAATAGTCAGTTTAGTGTCAATCGAAAGAGCATCCGTGGGTTCGAATAGCAATCGACCACTGACATCAGTGCCCTCATAATCATTAACCACATTCGCATTATTAAGATAACCATTCTTCAGGAACCCATCCGTAGTCCGATGCGCCACGGTTAGTCGGCCTGAGGTAGTGTCTGACAGCTCGCCTGCAAGAGTAACCATTGCTGTATAGGTGCCGTGCTCTGCTGCCGATACTTTGATACGACGATCACTCTCTTTTGGCGACTTGGTCGACATGATTACAGCGCCGGCCGCTGCCGAACGACCATACAAAGCACCCTGAGGGCCCTTGAGAACTTCAATCTGTGCTAGATCAGGAAACTCCCGATTAAATCCGTATGGGTTTGGGTAGAGTATTCCATCGACGATGAAGGCGAAATTAGTTTCCGCATCACGTGCGCCATTCATCCCTCTGATACTCAATGATGTATCACCAATTTCAACGGTGTTGACCATTGTTACGCCAGGTGTCATATAGATGAAGTCTTCGGCTCTTTGTATACCGATATTCTCAATCTGATTTTCGGTGAAGGCAGTAATCGTTGCAGGAACATCCTGCAACGTTTCTGATCGAGCTCGTGCTGTAACAATAACTTCCTCTAATTGCTGGCTATAAGCCATCCCAGATACTAATAAAGAACCAGTAGCGGGAACAGCTAAAATTACGCCGAGTACAATTTTTTCAAAATTTGATTTAAACATTTAAGTAACTCCCCTTTAATTTAGAAAAATATTCCAGTTATCTCAAAAACTCTTATCGATGATTAACTATAAATCCTCCCACTAAACAAGTGGGTTATCACCACTCATGTAGACATACACTTCTTGAAACTTATCACCTCGGATGCGCCAAAAATTAGTGTTATGAAGCAACGTAGTATTACCTTGCGCATCAATTAGTTCCGCTACAAAGGATGCAGCCATCCGACCATTTTTTTCATCTATAGTACAGACGAAATCTCTATGAATAATAGTTTCAAAACTAGCCATAAAATCGATGAACATCCTGCGAATCGCATCTTTCGTGTCATGTACAACGAAAACATTCTGCACCGTCAGCATAGCGTTATCATGAAAACAATCCATTACCGCATCTAGATTCTTAGCATCTACGTTGGCAAAGTACTTCTCCAGCGCTAACTCTGCGAGCCCTTCCCGATCAAGTGAAGATTGATATTGCATCTGTGACCCCCTAAGTCGGTCGTAATGTTATTAAGTGATTAGTTACACCTATTAGCAGCGCTAACGTTTACTTGAGTAAATTATCGCCACTCATATAAACGAAAACTTCTGTAAATTTTCCATCGCGCAAATAGAACCGATTGCAGTTCTCGTAACGTAATTCTTGTCCGTCTGGAGGCGTAATCTCGACTGAAAACTGCGAACAAATTGACTGCGCTTCAATATCAGTGGTATGTACAAAGTTACCATGCCATATATGCGTGAAGCCTTCAAAAAGGCCCTTAAACATTGTAGCGATGCCTTCGTCTCTACCCTCATGCACGGTCATAGAGGTGACTTCGGTAAGCACCGCATCAGAATGAAAACAGTCTAGCACTTGATCAAGATTGTATCGGTCCACCCCATCAAAATAGCGCTTGGTAACAATGTCTATATAGTATTCATATGGCAGAGTATTCATTTAACCCCTCGTGGCAAAGCCTGTCTATTGGTTAGGTATTCTGGATAAAATCATTGCGTCATTGGGCATCTCGGGTGTCGGGAAGGCCCGCTTACTATGCGTCAATCCTGTTTCTAAAAACACTTCGCAAAGTTTGTACGCTATCAGGCCCGGATTGACTACCGGCACGGGTAAAACCTCCTGCAAATACGCATGGGACTGATGCATGGTGGTGGAGCCGAGGACAATAACGTCGGCCTTATCTTCGTCTATGGCTCTTAGACATTCTTGCTCTAGCTTTTTGAAAATCACCTCTTCCTTGCCAGCCAACAGCTCCTCGAGATCAGGCCTGGTGTCGATAGAACGCAGGGAGGCACAGCGCGCTTCAAGCTTGTATTCAGATAGTATTTTCTTATACATATGAAACCACTGGTCCCACATCGTGATCACCGTAAACTTGTGGCCTAACATGCATGCCACGTGAAAAGCAGCCTGACCAGGACCCAACACAGGGATAGTCAGTCGCGACCGCAGCGCATACAAACCAGAGTCACTAACCGTATCTATGCATACTGCGTCATAACCCTCATCTTGAGCTTTAAGTCCTGCCTCGAAGACGCTCATATCCATCAGCATTGTGTCGTAATAGCTATCGCCGAGCGCTGCACCCCATGACACCGCGACAAAGTCCACTGACATATTGCCATCGATCATTTCAGGGGGTAATTGCAGCGCACGATTAGCCACGCCAGCGTCGTCCATAGGTATCGGTACTATTATTTTTATTTTTTTACTCATCGTATCTTTCCTCGCACGTCCGTCTAAAATTTTTCACTGCAAAGTGATTTACGTTTGGAGTGCAAATTAGCACCGACTTTAAATCTCTCACTAGACCACATTTCTTTATCTATTTCGATCTTACATGAACCAACTCACAATTGTCCAGACTAATGATACATCCTTATATCTAGGTCGTTTATCTGGTAAATATTATTGATGTCCAAAATCGCCCTAAAGTATAGTCCTGTTGCTTTGTCACCAAAAAGACCACTAATTAACTCGGCCTGAAATCTCGGCATAATAACTACCTATTCATCAGCTCAGACTCGACCATATCTAATTAACTGTGTTTTTAAAAATTGGCTTTACAGGTGCAGGAAGATGAGTCTCCGCCTCACAACGACTGCGAATATCCTCTAAGTCACCACCAAAATTGAACAGACTTGGCTCGCCAGAAGCTGCTTTTAAGTCAGCCCTTAATGCCTCCGTGTTTGCCACATCCACAGCCCCATCGCTTGCTAGCACAACACCGTAACGTTTGGCCCCCTCAACAGTCACTAGACGGCGCTTGACGTCTTGGCGAACTAACTCGGGATCCCGAGCGAACGGATCACCCCAGCCACCGCCGCCCCAGGTATTAAAATACAGAACATCACCGGTTTTAACTTTGACACC
>TARA_B110000503_G_scaffold10172_4_pt1 | contig 24454 bp, 19 predicted proteins | sample TARA_B110000503 | Tara Oceans TARA_B110000503 (sample SAMEA4397472) | marine metagenome | biome: Polar Biome; feature: [SRF] surface water layer (ENVO:00010504); material: water (ENVO:00002006), including particulate matter (ENVO:01000060) such as... | depth 5 m | reverse complement strand
TGCCACCATACAGGGCTTTGAAGGTGAGTTTATTTGGGTGCCTGACGGGCACTGGCGCTTTACTACCAATCTGGCATGGCTCGACTCAGAATTGGACAGCGCAGAAAGTGTTGATCCTGCCAATATCAATCTGCTGGGCACAGTGGAAAATATTATTACTACGCCGTTTAACAATGAGTACATAGGGCCAGACTGTCCCTCTGGCACTCCGACGTGTCCTGGGTTGCCCGTATCGGTTAAAGGCAATTCACTGCCGAACGCGCCTGATTTTTCTGTAAACCTAGGCGTCGGCTATACCTGGTTTTTGCAGAATGGTATGGAGATTATCGCGGCGACCAATTATTACTGGCAGGATGATTTCTACACCCGAATTTTCAACGCGCCCAATGATAAAGTCGATGCATGGGAAGTCTGGAACGCGACCGTCACACTTTACAGCAGCGATAAAAGCTGGCTCGTCGAGCTCTGGGGGCTGAACTTAAACGATGATGATCACGTTACTGGGCAATACTTGGGCGATCAAAACGTGGGATTGGCAACGAATCAGTTTTTGTTAGAGCCGCGTACATACGGTGTTAGCCTGCGGTATAACTTCTAGGTAGTGCCTATTCAGAAAGGGGTGTTTTTTGAAAAAACATCCTACTTTAACCTTTCCGTTTTGGTTCATACTTCTCGGGGCTTCGCAGCTGCCATAAACTGACGTGAATCGTCACTTCATGGCCTTTTATCCGGAATTTTGGCTAAAGTTAGCCGCTGCACCGACCATAAGTCTACAGATATTTCTCAGCCTGTACTACCGTTTAGCTCAGCCGGACTCGAGCCTCGCCAAACGCATTAGGTTGTAGCAAAGAACCGACGACCAGACATAAGCTCAACAGTGCTATCGATGCGTAATTTTTCCATCGGCAGTATGCCGACTTTAAGCCAACTGATAGAGAAGGTCTCATGCACCTTTCCCAGCGTTTCAGGGCTGATACTCCGTATAGTTGACTGTGGCCCAGATCGACTGTGCATTGTTGTGGCCGACAGTCGGGCAGATGTACGGTAGGTGATCGAGTCCGACAAATGAAACGCTAACTGCTCGTATCTGACGCGCAACTGCTGTTTCAATAGCAGGCATCGAAAAAGATTTTCAACGGTTAAACCTGTTATACCAATCTTGGCTATCGATGTATCAATGAGATCGTTTGCGACCAGCGATAGTATTTCTGGATGGTTATCCAGACGGTTTGACAACGCCCGAAGCTGAGCTCCAAACTCGTATTTTTAGTAGTTTTCAAATGTGCTCACCTGAGCAATGCGGGTTTCTCGCTTGCGGAATCCTCTTGGTTTTTTCGTTTTTGTTTCGCAACTTTAACGTAACAAATTAAAGAGGATTTTTTTATACTTTTCTATAATATTGCTATGTTTTTCAGTGGATTGAGAGTTTCTGGACGGGCACCAGTTAGCGATTTAGCGTTTGCGAGAAAAGCTGTGAAATCAGACGGTGTCATTTTGGTATTCGAACGCACTTTTTTGTTTGTGAAAACACAAACCTGAATCACATCCTTTGCCAGATCTATACCAACGATAGTATTTTCCATCACGGTCTCCAATTATCTATTCTGACAGAGGGGGCTTATCTTCATTGATGCGCGGTAGGTTAGATCGCGACAGCCTCGCGCTGCCCTGCGAGAGGGTAAAGGCGATACATTCGCGCTGACCTATTATCCACGATTTCGCGCAAGCTGTTTCGACCGGACAATTGAGCCATCGTCAGTGACACAAACTGTGACCAGCGGGAGGCTTTACGAAAGGCGTGGCCTGAATGATGTTGTTTAGCAAGGGTCTCAAATTCATGTCTTGGAACAAGTTTTAGTATTTGTGACAGGATCGTATTACAATGTGGCATAGTTTGGTTTCCTCTATTAATACACTGTTTTTCAGACAATCTGATTGTATCAATTGCGGAGAAATCAGGCTTCTTGATTTCTCCTTAACCGGACAGCAGCGTAATAGGATAGTGAATAACAGCGTGAACGGTACTTATATTTTAGGGCTTTCGGCCTATTACCACGATAGTGCAGCGGCATTGATCCATGATGGAAAAATTGTTGCGGCGGTTCAGCAAGAGCGATTTACTCGTAAAAAACATGATCCTGGTTTCCCTGCCGAGGCGATTGAGTATTGTCTTGAAGAAGCTGGTATCAAAATGATAGATATCGATCATGTGGTTTTCTATGATAAGCCGCTGGTCAAATTCGAACGTTTGCTCGAAACGTATTTGTCGTATGCACCAAACGGCTTCCGTTCTTTCGTTGCAGCAATGCCTATTTGGCTTAAAGAGAAGCTCTATTTGAAAACAACGCTGAAGCGTGAGCTGGCCGCATTAGGTAATTGTAAGAAGAGCGAGCTGCCCGATCTGATGTTTGCCGAGCACCACCAGTCGCATGCGGCCTCAGCGTTCTTCTTTAGCCCCTATGAAAAAGCGGTGGTGCTGTGTCTCGACGGAGTTGGCGAGTGGGCCACTACCTCGGCCTGGATGGGAGAGGGCAACCGCCTCAAGCCATTGTGGGAAATAGACTTCCCACATTCTCTCGGTCTGCTGTATTCGGCCTTTACCTACTTTACCGGCTTCAAAGTCAACTCGGGCGAGTACAAATTAATGGGTCTGGCGCCCTATGGCCAGCCTGTCTATGTTGACCTGATACTCGACAAACTTATCGATCTTAAGCCCGACGGTACGTTCCGGCTCGACATGTCGTACTTCAATTACTGCACTGGTCTTACAATGACCAACGACAAGTTTGCGAGGCTCTTCGGTGGCCCGGTTCGTGCAGCGGAAACCGAGATCACACAGCGCGAAATGGATTTGGCGGCGTCCATACAGAAAGTCACTGAGATCGTTGTAATGCGGCTGGCAGAAACCCTGCACAAGGAAACCGGAGCAGATTACCTGTGTCTCGCTGGCGGTGTTGCGCTGAACTGCGTGATGAACGGCATTTTGCTCCGTGATGGTCCGTTTAAAGATATCTGGATTCAGCCTGCTGCCGGTGATGCCGGTGGCGCACTCGGTGCAGCTTCGGTGATCTGGTATCATTACAAAGATGGCCAGCGCACGGTCAACAACCAAACAGATCTGATGTTCGGTGCCTATCTGGGGCCAAAATTTACAGAAAACGGGATTAAGAAAGACTTGGATGTATACGGCGCTGTCTACCAGCAGCTCCCGGATGACGAACTGTTTCCGAGAGTAGCGCAAATTCTCGCTGAAGAAAACGTCATGGGTATGGCGCAGGGCCGTATGGAATTTGGTCCTCGCGCGCTGGGTGGGCGTTCGATTATCGGTGATCCGCGCAGTCCGAAGATGCAGTCGCTTATGAACCTGAAGATAAAATACCGTGAATCTTTCCGCCCGTTCGCGCCTGCTGTACTGGCCGAACGCGTGTCTGATTACTTTAGTCAGGATCGGCCTAGTCCCTATATGTTGATTGTGGCGGATGTAGTTGATGAGCAGCGAATTGCTATGACTGAAGAGGAGGAAAAGCTGTTTGGAATCGCCAAACTCAACGTGCCACGCTCGCGGTTACCCGCGATAACGCATGTGGATTATTCGGCCCGTATCCAGACAGTGCACAAAGAAACCAATCCGTATTTCCACCGGGTTCTCACTGAGTTCAACGAGAAGACGGGCTGCGGTGTACTCGTGAATACTTCCTTTAATGTGCGTGGCGAGCCCATTGTGATGACAGCGGACGATGCTTATCGCTGCTTTATGCGTACCGAGATGGATTATTTGCTTATTGATAACTTCCTTTTGGCCAAAACGGATCAACCTGATTGGCAGGGTAGCGACGACTGGAAAAATGAATTTGAGTTGGATTAATGGCTATGCATGAAATACCACAGCTGGATCGCAAAGGTCTACGAGATTTCGGGGTAGTGACGGGCCTTATCTTTATTGGTCTGTTTGGATTTTTTCTACCGTGGATTTTCTCCGGGGTTTCCCTGTTTCATGCTTATGACTTCTGGGGCGCCCTGGACCCCGCTGTAACAGCACTGCGCTGGCCCTTTATGTTGGGTGGCCTGTTAGTCGTCTGGGGTCTGGTCGCCCCCATGAGCCTGAAGGGCTTGCACCGGAACTGGATGAGGTTTGGCCTAATGATGAGCTCAGTAATGACGCCACTCATTATGGGCATTGTGTTCTATCTTGTGTTTGCGCCGGTAGGGCTCGTGATGAAACTCCTGGGCAAGGATTCGATGGCACGTAAGCTGGATGCCAGCGCCGATACGTATCGGCTCATCTCGAAAGACAATCCGATTAAGAATCTGGAGAAACCGTTCTAATGCTCGATCTGATGAAAGATTTGTGGGGCTTCATGAGGGAGCGGAAGAAGTTTTGGCTAGCGCCTATCATTCTCGTGATGCTTTTGTTGGGCGTGCTGATTGTTGTGGCACAGGGTTCAGCGGTGGCACCGTTCATTTACACATTGTTTTAGGGTGCAGGCCTACGCTATCCTGCTGACACGCTTTCGCGCAACCGGGCTGGGCTGTGTGAATTGACATGACATGTCGTTTAGTTATGATGTCCCGATAGCAAGTGTAACTTGGTGATGTCATTTATGTTGAGAGTCGTGAGCTTCGAGGCAGTGGCTGCATATGAAGCCGTCGCCGCTCGCGCTGCTGCCTAAAAAGAGTGAATATTTTGGGTAAGCGGGTCATATATCAAGGAATTTTGAGGAAAACTCGAAGTGAAAGCTATTGTTCACATAGGTTGCGAAAAAACCAATACCAGAGCCATCCAGCAATTTCTTTATCTAAATAGGAAAAAACTTCGAAAAGCAGGATTCCATTTTGTTCAAAGTGCCGGGGAGAGCGACCATCGAGCAATCCCGATTTATTGTGTCAGTGAGCCAAAAATCGATAATACCTCACGGGCAGAGGGAATTACGACTCCCGCAGAGCAAGATCAATTTAATCAGCGCTTTTTAAGCGAATTTGATTCCGAGATACGCAGTTTACCCGCGCACATCCACACGGTACTTATTTCTAGTGAACAGTTTCATCGGAGAATTAAAACGGCCGCTGATATGGACAATGTTCACAGGCTGCTGACGGGCTATTTTGAAGAGATCAAAATTGTTTGCTATTTGCGCGAACAAGTCATTACTTGCACCCGGAATTATTCAACACTTCTGAAGTCTGGCGGGATAGTTTCTTTCGAAAAACTGCTGGATACGTGCAGACCCAATAACGCCTATTATAACTATCTGGATATGCTGGAAAACTGGGAGCGATGTTTTGGGCTAGACTCACTGGACATCTCTCTGTTTGAGAAAGACTATTTTGTGAATGGGAATTTGCTCGACGATTTTACCACCAAGATTGCCCCCTCTCTTGTGGGAACACTCAAGCAGGATATACAGCTTTATAATGAATCACTCAGGCCAGCCGGCCAAGTATTGGCGAGAATGGTGAATGTGGTGTTTCCCGTACGATCCACGTTGCCAGGAGTACTCGAATTCAGGGAGAAATGCCAGGCATTGATCGCACACAGAATGTCAGGCAGAGGGCAGCAACCAGATCTGGAAACGTGGCAATCAATTTACAGTCGGTTTGAAAGCTCGAATGAGCAAGTCCGGCAGAAGTTCTTTCCAGAGGTAGAAACCTTGTTTGCCGAGCCTTTTGGGATGGAGGGGGCGCGAAATATTATCGATGATGAGTTTACCGAAGTGTTACTGGAGATTGTCCAGTTGATCAAAGAGAGCGGCATCGATATCCAGATGCCGAAGGTCTATGCCCGTTTGTGGAGTGTGATATCGACTTGTGTTGGCGACGTAGTGAAGGACCAGGGTATAAAAGGGAATGATAAGCCGTCGACGGGAATTTTAAACGACAAGGATGCAAATCTACTCAAGGATATTGCGATCAGGTTCGAGAAAAGCAGCCCTCTGGCAGCCTTCAAACTGATGACTTTAGCAAGCAAGGTGAGGCCAAACTCCCCGGTCATTGAAAAGAAGATGGAGGAGTATTCCAAAAACAGCAGTGTCGCTCAGAAATCGAGGTTTATCGTTATCTACCACGGTGGCGAACAACCACAGACCAACAAGGAATATAGACAACTAAATGATCGTTATGGTCGTTGGTTTGAGTCACTCGATATTCCAGTAGCAGCTACCACTATGGTTCCAGTTACAGATTGCAGGGTGTTGAAAGCCAACGGTACTGCTTCGAAGGATAAAGCCGCATCCATGATGGGCTTCACGATTTTTCAGGCTGAGTCTCTGGAGCAGGCGATAACCCATGCCCAACAGTGCCCGCATCTGGAAATAGGTGGGACAGTGGAGTTATCCGAAATTTCTCCGTCATAAAGCTGTTAACGTTAAAAAATAAAATGAGGGTAGTTGGTAATGTTGTCTCCCGGAAGTAGAAAGCTTCGCTATTTGAAGGATCGATCTGTCAATGCCTATTGGTTGTTGAGACAGGGAAATATCAGGCAGTTTTTGGTACACCTTCGAAGTGAAGTCGATCTTCAATTGCAGACCGCGCGAAACCGAATTAACAGTTATGCTGAAGGTGGCGTTCAGTCTCAGTTGGGTCATGATTCACGGGAGGTTGGGGCCGGTGCTGCGTCAAACCTTCCGGAAATGGATTCGGAGTATATCGATAGACGAAAGTTGCGCTCCCCGAGTTACAGACCCACCACATTTAAGCAGGTTGCTCCAGTCGCTATGCAAGCTGACGCGGATGTGCTGAAAGGCGAGTTACGTGCGATCATGTCCTCATTCAATGTTCGAGAGAGAGGCTAGGATTTGATGTCAAATACGCTGAAAATTACCGCCATAACGGTAACCTTTAATGGTATGGCCTTTCTGGACACGTTCTTCAAATCACTTTTTGCAACGAATCAACAGAGCATAGAGCTTGACGTTTTACTGATCGACAACGGCTCAACGGACGGCACTGTAGAGTGGGTAGGCGCTAATTTCCCGCAGGTCAGGGTTATCGAAAACGATGAGAACAATTACGCTCGCGCATTAAATGTTGGGATTGCCAATTCTGCTGGGGATTATGTGGCCATTACCAATAATGATGCCACGGTACACCCCGATTGGCTGCAGGGCTTCTTGAAAGTGTTTCGACGAGACGACAAGATCGGCGCGGTGCAGAGTAAAATCTTTTTCTCTGACACAAAAAAAATCAATAGTGTTGGTGTGAAGGAAGTCGAACACTTCTATTTCAGTGATATCGGTTTTGATACCAAGGACTCTTCTCGATACTCCAGGCCCAAGGAGCGGGAGTATGTGACGGGCGGGTCTGTGATGTTTCGGCGGGCTTGCCTTGAAGATGTAGGATCGTGGGACGAAGATTTCATCATGTTTATGGAGGACGTAGATTACAGCGCCAGATGTCGTAAACGAGGGTGGAAGCTTTGGTATTCACCCAGTAGTATTCTATACCACCAGTACCATGGGAGTTCCTCTCAGGCACTTTGTGAATATTTTTGTACACGTAATCGATTTTTGTTTGTCGCCAAGCATTTTCCGCTGGAACTGGCAGATTGCATACCGACGTCCCACTTTTACAAAAAAGGTGAGCTTGATCACCTCTATCGCTCGCTGTTACACGCGGTACAGAAGATGTCTACCTGCCACGACACCGAGACCGTCAAGCAAGTACTTCATGAACTCAGAGACCGCCTGCCCGAGTTTATAGGTGACGTTGACACCTATATGTTTTTCTCCCATCTGGAGGTGTTGCTGGGGCTTCGCAAAATTCGAGTGGGTATTTATGATCATGCCGGGCATTTTGCCGGCGGTGGGCAGAGATATGTTGCCGAAATGGCGGCGTATATGCAGGATCGTTACGAGGTCGGCTATATCTTCAATAGTGAAGTGGAGTTGAGTGAATACAGGGATTGGTTTGATCTGGATCTCAGTAAATGTTCGATGAAAATTATCAAGATCCCATTTTTTGAAGAGCGAAACCGGTATACAGCGGATGAGGGTATGGTACTAGGCGAGCGCACAAACCCCTTTGATATCATCAGTAAGGAAACGCTTAACTATGACATATTTATCAATGCCAATATGTTGGGGAAGGTAAATCCACTGTCTGCAGTATCTATATTTATATGCCATTTCCCCGATCAAGAGAGGACACGTTTCTTTCAGGTTGATAAGTACGATCACCTCGTGAGCAATGGCGATTACACCAGCGGTTGGATAAAACGACGCTGGGACATGGAGGCCACCACCAGACTTTATCCGCCTGTGAACATGTACAACGTGCTTAGCAATCCAGATGATAAAGAAAAAATTATTCTCTCCGTATCGCGTTTTGAAATAAGCGGAAGTAAAAAGCAGACTGAAATGATCGATACTTTCGCTGAGATGGTTCGGCGATATCCACAGGAGACGCGCGGGTGGAAACTGATATTAGTCGGCGGCAGTACGCCTGGTAACACGTATATCGAAACCGTTGAGGAAGCGATCGCCCGAGCGCGGTGCAATATTGAGTACAAAGCGAATGTCGCGGTAAGTGAGATTAAAGATTATTATCGACGAGCGGCTATTTTTTGGCATGCCTGTGGGCTGGATGAAGAACGCCCCGAGCGTGTCGAACATTTTGGTATGACCACCGTTGAAGCTATGCAGAACTGTTGTGTGCCGATCGTCATAGACGGTGGTGGGCAAAGGGAGATCGTCGAACACGGGGATTCCGGATTCCGCTTCTCTACACTCGATGAACTCATGGCGCTTAGTCTCACAGTGATGGGGGACAGGCTGCAGTGTCGGCGTATGGCTGAACGTGCGTACCAACGGAGCGGCCTGTTTAATCAAAAAGTTTTCAGGGAGCGTCTGGATACGCTGCTTGCCGATGCGGAACTGCAGTTAATCGGTCACGATGTACTGCCGCATCCCCTCTCCAGCGCAGCAGCATAGTGCTGTGAGGCCTGTTATCGCGTTGTGAAACTGATACTCAATGCGAAAGCGTTGCGTCCACCCATTACCGGTGTAGGCAACTATACTTATCATCTTCTTGAACAGTATCTACAGGGAGATAGCGTTGACGAAGTGCACTGTTTTAGCGGCAGTCACTGGCTGACTGGGGCTGAGCAACGGACACTTTCGGCCGATATAAAAACTCGTCGAGAGACAGATGCCAGCAGCAGGTCGGCTAGTGCCATATCGCTAATGCGCGATACCGTCAGCAAATTTCCCGGTGCCCAGGCGCTGTTTTCGTTGGTGATGGATCAGCGCTTTGAACGCACTGCTAATACAATTTCAGGTGCTGTGTACCATGAGACCAACTTTATACTGAAACCATTCGCCGGTCCCTGTGTGTCGACCGTGCACGATCTTTCCTATATACGGTATCCACATTGTCATCCGGATCATCTCGTCGATTGGCTAACACACAACCTGCCCAAATCGTTGGACCGTGCAGACCGTGTGATAACGGTGTCCGATCTTGTACGCGAAGAGTTGATAGAGCAGTTCAAACTAGCTGAAGAAAAGGTTTGCACCGTGTATGAAGGGGTTGATGCCTGCTACCGACCTCGTACAGAGGCGCAGACCGCAGATGTCCTTTCGGGCCTGGGCCTGCACCACAAGCAGTACGTCTTGCTCTGTGCCACACTGGAGCCGCGTAAGGGTATTGATGTGTTGCTGGACGCTTGGAGCCAGTTGCCGGACTGGTTGCGCCGAGCGTATCCGCTGATACTGACCGGGTCGTCTGGATGGCGCAATGAGGCCTTGGTAGAGAAGCTGGCAACGCATGTGAAAGACGGAACCGTGCGGCATTTGGGGTATGTTCCGTCAGACGTGCTGGCGGTATTGTTTTCAGGTGCGACGGTTTTCTGTTATCCCTCACTGTATGAGGGGTTTGGGTTGCCGGTACTCGATGCGATGAGCAGTGGTGTACCGGTTATTTGTCGCGCGGACACATCTATGGCGGAGTTTGCGCAGGGTGCCTGTATGCTGTGTGATTCCGATAAACCTGAGGAGCTCGCGGCCAACCTGGAGACCTTGCTGAGCAGCCAGTCTACCCGAGATGAATGGGCTGGCAAGGGACTTAGACAGGCATCCCAATTTTCCTGGGAACGCTGTGCAGCAGAGACTGCTCAAGTGTATCAGCAAGTCTCATAATGCCCTGTGGTCAGGTAGTGATAATCAGTCGCAGCGCCTGTAGATGCAGATTGGCGTGCCGAATATGAAGGGCACACTCCTCTATGCGATAGGTGAGATGATCGAGTTCCTCCTGACGAATAGAGGGGTTTACTGCCCGCAGGGCGGAGAGTCGATTAAATTCTGCACTCAGTGAGGCTCGCATTGTTTGCTCTGCCTCTATGAGAATTGTCTCCAATAGAGCTTCAGCCTGGGTCGATGCCAGCGACATTTTTGCTTCCACCTCTGTGCCCACCTGTTTGATGATGGCCAGCGCGGTGGATTTCTTCACCTTCTCGATTAATTGGTTGAGGCGCTCATGCGGCACAAGGACTGCAAGGTCTTTGCCGCGAGCGTCGACTAATAGCCGTATCGGTCGCAATGGCAGAAAGCGCTGTAGCTGTAAGTCTTTGGGCGCGACACAATTGACGGTATAGATGACTTCTAACAGCATTGTACCGGGAGCGACTCCCTTCAGCGAAATGGTACCGAGTGCAGCGTTACCGAGTTCTGTGGATTGCACCATCTCCATTGCTTCCACCACCATGGGGTGTTCCCAGGTCAGGAATTCCATGTCTTCACGGGCCAGTGCTTTTTCGCGGCTGAAGGTGACGGTCGTACCGTCCTCCCGAATGCCCGGGAAATACCCGGTGAGCATGTGCTCACAAGGACGCAGGATCAGGGCGTTATCTGAGTGATGCTCCTGGTCTACGCCATAGGTTTCACATAAGACTTCCAGGTATTGCATCAGCGTGTCGTTGGCTTCATTTTCAACGATCTCATCGATTAGCTGCTTCGCAACGGCGGGCTTGCAGGAGTTCCGTTCCAGCAGTTTGTCTCGGCCTTCACGTAATTCCTTACGTGTTTTTGCCGTGAACTCTGCACTGTCGATAAGTAAATCTGTGAACGCGTCTGTACGCTTTTGTAGCTGAGGTAATAATCGATCCTCGAACGCTTCAAGAATCATCGTGCCCGCAGAACAACTGTCACGGAACAGATTCAAACCGCTGTCGTACCATTCGAACAGTGATTGTTGTGCTGTATCGTTTAGATAGGGCACGTGGATCTCGACGTCAGTCTCCTGGCCAATCCGGTCGAGGCGGCCGATGCGTTGTTCCAGTAAGTCTGGGTTCAGGGGTAAGTCGAATAGTATCAGGTGATGCGCAAACTGGAAGTTGCGTCCTTCGCTGCCGATTTCCGAGCAGACGAGCGTTTGAGCCCCGTTGGTTTCATCGGCGAAATAGGCCGCCGCTCGATCCCGCTCAATGATGGAGAGATCCTCATAAAACGCGCTGGAGCGAATCCCTGCACGCATATGCAGATGGTGCTCAAGTGCTACTGCCGTTGCCGCGTGAGCACAAATTACCAGCACTTTGTCTGGCCGCAGTTGTTTGAGAGTTTGCTCCAGCCAGGCCACACGCGGATCAAAAGACAGCCAGCTGTCATCCAGATACGGCAATTCCGGATAGAGTTTTTCCTTCAAATCAACCTGCGCATGCGTGTATTGTTCAGGCGCTGCCAGTGGGTAGTGGTGCAGTACCCGTTGTGGAAAACCAGCCACTGCAGCGCGTGTGTTTCTGAACAAAACGCGACCCGTGCCGTGCCGGTCGAGTATCTGTTCGATGATGGTTGACGCCGGTGCTGCGGGGTCGATGCCAGCGGGCAGTTCCTCGACCGTTTGCCCGGACTCCAGAGCGTCTGCCAGTTCACTCCACTTGCGGTACTGTTGCTCTTCATCCTTAAACTGCTGCAGATCGTGAAAGCGCGACGGGTCGAGTAGACGCAGGCGAGCGAAGTGGCTTTCCTGGCCAATCTGTTCAGGTGTGGCGGTGAGCAGCAGCAATCCCGCAGTATGTTGCGCGAGCGCTTCAACAAAATGGTAATCCGCTCCCGCGTCGTCCGGCGACCAATGCAGGTGGTGGGCCTCGTCGATAGCTACCAGGTCCCATTGTGCGGCGAGTGCCTGGGCTTGTGCCTCGGGCTGGGACAGGAATAAATCGAGGCTGCTGAGAACCAGTTGCTCCGATTCGAAAGGGTTTTCTTCGGGGCTTTGAGCGAGTCGCTCGCTGTCGAAGAGCGAGAAATGTAAATTGAAGCGACGCAGCATTTCGACCAGCCATTGATGTAACAGGCTGGGAGGGACAAGTATCAGTATCCTGGAGGCGCGGCCGGTCAGCATCTGCTGCTGAATGATCATTCCGGCTTCTATGGTTTTACCGAGCCCAACTTCATCGGCCAGCAACACGCGCGGTGCGTGGCGCTGGCCCACCTCATTGGCAATGTAGATCTGGTGCGGTAGCAGGCTGGTACGAGACCCTGTAAGTCCGCGCACGAGAGAGCGCTGTAGGGCGTCTGTATGGTTAAGAGTGGCTACGCGCAGAGCAAATTCGCTGTGTTTGTCGAAATGCCCGTTCAGCAGCCGCTGTTGCGGTGTTGTGAGCTGGACAAACGCGTCGAGTTCCAGTTCGGAGACGGTTATCGCTTCGTCGTGGTGATCGGTACCCACGTACACCAGTAGCCCCTGATGCTCGTTCACTTCGGTGACGAGGACCTCCACGTTGCCAACGGTGGAAATATGGTCGCCCGCCTTGAACCGCAAGCGCGTGAGAGGCGCGTTTTCGATGGCGTATGTGCGCTTCTCGCCAACGGCTGGAAACGCCAGTGTGACCCGGCGACCATCGAGGTCAACAACGATACCAAGGCCCAATTGGGCATCCGCATGGCTGACCCAACGCTGTCCAATAATATAGTCCATCAAAGATTGTTGCCTGTGATTTTTCAGCGTGCTGCTATGGAACGGTGATAGTTTATCACTGAAAGACCGAAGAATCTTCGGCATCGTGCCGCTTCGGTGATTCAGCGTGCCATCGGCATTGGCCGAGAGGGGTTACGCACCATGAAAAAAGAGCTTCCTGCTGTTACTGTTCGCCTGCAGGAGTAGATCTTCGACGTCCAATGCCTTGATCGCGGCCACCTTCTCCGCGATCAAGGGCAGATAATACGGTGCGTTGGGTTTTCCGCGATAGGGGACCGGCGTTAAATACGGTGCGTCGGTTTCGAGTAGTAATTGTTGCAGTGGTGTCGCAGCGACAACTTCGCGTACATTGTCCGCTCGATTGAACGTGGTAATGCCATTGAAACCGAGCATAAATCCTTCCGCGAGACAGAACTCTGCCAGCGCAAGGCTTGATGTGAAACTGTGTATCACGCCTTTGCGGGCGAGGGCGCTACTGTAGTTTCGCAGAATGTCGCGGGTGTCATCATCTGCATCGCGGGTATGGATGACCACGGGTAGATCCAGTTCAACAGCGGTTTGGAGTTGCTGTTCAAACGCCTTGCGCTGCACGGATCGGTCGGCATGATCGTAGTGATAGTCCAGGCCGATTTCGCCGATAGCGACTATGCGTGGGTCGGTGGCGTGTGCACGAATAATGGTATCGATCTCAGGCGTATAAGATGCCGCATCGTGTGGGTGGATGCCTTGAGTGCCCCAGATGTAAGGCGACGATTGCGCAAGCGTCATAACGCGGTTTAGGTTATCTGCTGAAACGGCTATGGTGATGATCCGCTCGACGCCCGCTGCAAGCGATTTCTCCAGGGTGGCCTCAAGCTCTGCCTCATCAAGATAATCGAGGTGACAGTGTGTCTCGATGATGGGGGTGTCAAAGCGCGGAATGTCGCGTTGTTTCTTGTTGCTCATGATGTCCTGTTGTTATGCCGAGGGTAGTCGTACTACTTTAGCTTCGGTTTTACTGTACCCGTCATGCGCCGCCCGATTTTCGGCCGAGTTGTGCCAGCGCCTGCCTTAGATTTAGCCGTAGTTTTGGGCTTCGCAGCGGGTTTTGGTTTTGATTTCGCTTTGCTTTTCGACTTCAACTTGGCCTTAGGGCTCGGGGCGGCGGCTTTTTTATGCAGCTTCGGTTTTGCCTGGCCGGTGCGACGTACCACTTTCTGTGCACGTTTGGGCGACTGAATCCTCGCTTTCGCTTCCATGGCAGCGCTTTTTGGAAGCCGGGGTCCCAATTTACTTGCCGCGGCGTAGAGTTCTTCGTAGGCTGCGACAAGGCAGTCGTGATAAAACTCGGGATCCGGCATAATGTCCCGATCCGCCAGGACAGACAGGGTTAGTTTTCCAGAGTAGCTGAACACCAGATGGAATATACCCATGCCAGGGGTCAGTACGCCCAGTCCATAGTAATCCACCATTTTCGCACCGGCGCAATACAGTGGGAAGTTTGGACCTGGCACATTCGAGATGCAGGTGGAAATATTCACCGGGATATGCCTGGATAATTGATTGCGCGACCAGAACCTGGCGACTGATTTTGAGATCAGCGGAGAAAAAACGCCGGCGAGCATGAGTGCGTCCACCATGGGGCTGGCTTCGCCGCTATCTTTGGCGATCTCGGTCGATTGCTTGATTGCAATCAGGCGTGCCAGTGGGTCACTAATATCGGTATGTAGAGAGGCGAACACAGCGCCTACCTGATTGTTCTCCTCAGTGCTACCGCGCCGCGTGCGCATGTTTAGCGGCAGCGTGGCAGCCAGAGAACCTTCCGTGGGTGCATCACCCTTGGCGGTGAGATAGCGTTGCAGCGCCCCGCTGATAACGCCCAGCGCGACATCATTGACAGTAACGCCGGCGGCATTTTTGATATCCTTAAAACCCTCCATCGGGAATTCAGCCGCGTCGAAAACGCGGTGTGGCCCCACCGGCTTGTTGAGTATGGTTTTGGGGGCATTGACATCGGGCGCAGGAATCTTCTTGCGCGAGATATCCAGCGCATATTTACCCAGATCGCGCGCGGTCCGTGCCGAACCGGTAAAGAGTTGTATTGTGTTCTTTACATTGTTGATGGTCGCCTTGGTTAACAGTTCGCCCATAGAGGGGGCGGTATCAACCAGGCGGGGCTCTACCTCGGACTCGGTCGGATAAACCGGGTTTGGCACCAGGTCGTGCAGTGCCGTTATAAAGGAGGCGCCGCCGGCGCCATCGACCAGTGAGTGATGCATTTTGGTATAGACGGCGAAACAGCCTGCCGGGAGGTTGGGTATATTGTCTAGTCCTTCAATAATATAGGCTTCCCACAGGGGCCGGGACATATCCAGAGGCCGGGAGTGGAGGCGGGCGGTCTGGATGCACAACTGTCGCCAGTCACCGGGTTCTGGCAGGGCGATATGCCTGAGGTGAAACTCCACGTCGAAATTGGCATCTTTTACCCAGTACGGTCGATCCAGCCCGCCGGGCACTTCGACCAGGCGCGTGCGAAACAGCGGAAGATCGCTGAGGCGACGCTCAAAACTCGATATGACATCCTTGAATCGAACGAAGCCACCCTTCGCTGTAGAGGGGTCGTAAATGCCCATGCCTCCCACGTGCTGGGGGGTGTTGGTTTGTTCAAGGTTTACGAATGCTGAATCGAGTATTCCTAACTGTTTCATAATGTCTCAAGGCCCCTGGTAGGCAGTTATTGGTGCTCTCTTTGGAGGTAGCTCAGTACGGGGAAATTTCCATCGGACTGATTGCTGCAACAGTTCGAGCATCGATACTATGCTACATTGTGCACGGCTATTTAACAGTAGCGGGCACTACCCAAATTTCGGGCACAAATCCAACCTCGAAAATACGGCATGGTTATAGCATCCCTGTGTCCGACTGGCCACTGGCGCTGGTCAAAAAATGGTCAACAGGCCAACTATTGTGCATAATCTTCTGCGCGAGGTGCAACTCTTTTCGCCCGCAGGTGTTATTCGCGTCACGCATTCTCTAACACCATCAGGGCGCCGCGGGCTGTCACCGGCGTGCTGGTTTCCCATTCCATGATTTCTGCACAATGAAGTGATTCGCAGCGCAGTGCCATATCAAAGAAGGGGGGACGTTCTGGGTCAGCAATCACAATATGTTTTACCCCAGCCTCGACGGCGCGGTCCACCATATTCAGAACCGGGTCGACCAGATCATCCCAAAAGCAGATATCGGCAGCGATTAACATATCAAATTGGGCGAGCTGCTGTGTGCCAAGTTTTTCGAAGCTTGACACCAATGGTGTGGTCGCCACGCCATTCAGCTCCGCTGAAGCCTGTAGGAAGGGGAAGACATCGGGGTCTGCATCAACTGACGTGACATTAGAGCCCAGGATCTTGGCGCACCAGATCCCCGAGATTCCCCAACCACAACCAACGTCAATCACATTTTTGCAGTGTGCGGGCCGATGTGTGTTCAGGTAGTCAATTAACAGGAGGCTGGATTTCCACAACTTGTTGCCATGAATCGAGGGATAGACGCCCTGACGTTTAACCCTGCGGATCAGCGGATGGGAACTGCTAGGCATGGTAACGCCGCGAAAGGCGTATCCGGTGCGCGGTTCACCGGACGTCAAGTTGCTACCACATACATGGCTGTTGGGTTGATCCAGATGGATGAGGTCCATGCTCGCTTCTGCAGTTTGGGCGAGTAAAAGGGTTGCGTTGCCGGGTCCAGACAACATTGACTATACACAGCTACGCTGGCGTCGCTGTCAGGACTGCCAGCCATGTCAAAGATACGTTTATGTGTCTGGCCGCCGGGTGTTGCGCTGTGGGTGTGGGTGCTGCCAATGAATCCCAGCTTGAATGGGTTGATGCTGGTGCTGCGTTGCAGCACGAGTCCATCTTTTAGCGTATTACGTACCCTATTGCCAGGGGCGAAGTCATCGATGCTCACGGGATTGGCATCGTCGGTGCGAACTTCACCAAATAGCGTGCCCAGTATGGAGAGGTTGTCGGATTGTACCTGTTCGAAATCGCAGAGTTCATCCTTCGTTGCCACCCCTTGGCCCAGCAACCGGTCGAAGCGACATTCGCCGGCTGCCTTATGTGCTGTATCGCAGTCGTCGAGCGTACACATGAAGGCCTGTTTTTTCAGTTGTGAGGTGTCGGTAATACCCAGCGACACCCAGTAGTTGGCTGCCAGTAGCTGGATGAGAAAGATTTCGTTGCGCGTGCCAATACACGCTGGAAACCAGTAGGCCAATCTGGAGGAACCCCCCCTACACAGGCTGATCGGGCCAAAGAATTCGGCGTGATAGGGAACTGCAGTGAAATCGAGCGGTTGCTGGAAATGAGTCGAGACAGCAGCCAGCATATCGAGATCCTTCGAAACGAGAAGCAGAGTTCGCAAGTGTGGCACTGTGCAGCGCGCTTCGCTACCCCCGGATTGTGGATGCACTGGCGGTATTACCTTACTGGCACCGGTTTACCGGCTGCGATACGATGGCGACGTAGAGTAAAGAGATGTGAGGGACCAATGGATAGGTCGTCAGTAGCAGCACAAAGGCAGACTGTTGAACTTCTGGAGAAAAACAAACCACAGCAGGAAAGAGCCAAGCGCACGTATGAGGCAATCCTCACGGCGGCCGGTGAGTTGCTGGTTGAGGTGGGTGTAGAGCGTATCTCTACCAATCTGGTGGCCGTGAGAGCAGGTATCACAGTGCCAGCGCTCTATCGTTACTTCCCCAATAAGTACGCAGTCTTGAATGCGCTGGGGGTGGCCTTGATGGATAAGCAAAACGAAATTTTCCAGCAGTGGTTCGATCACTATCTTGCGCTGGGCGATCTGCAACTTTTGCTGGACAATGTTTACGAGGTATTGAAGCGGACTCTCGATATGACACGCGATCAAGTAGGCGGGCTGGAAGTCGTACAGGCGCTACGGGCAGTGGCACCATTAAAAGAGGTGCGTCTCGCTTCCCACAGATTGGTGGCCGGCCAGCTGGCAGGGCTTGTTGGCGAGTTGCTGGGTCGACCCGTTGATGCCCGGATCAATACACAGACGCGGCTGACTATCGATGCTGGCTACGCCATTGTTGAGATTGCTCTGGAGGATGATTCACTTTCCACTGAAACGCTTTTGCGCGAAGGATCGCGCATGATGCAGTTGTACTGGCAGGATTTTTTGCGCAAGGAATAAACCGCGTAGCTCACTCCTCGCCCACGACGTCCTCTGCCTGTGGGCCTTTGTCACTCTCGGCCACAATGAAACTGACACTTTGACCATCGCGCAGTCCGCGTCGGCCCTCGCCACGGATCGAGCGAAAATGGACAAAAATCTCTTCGCCGTCGTCTTTGACGATGAATCCAAATCCCTTGGAGATATTAAACCACTTCACCGTGCCTTGCTCTCGGCCTGTATCCTGAGTGGCATCCTGGGCCCGCGGCTTTGAAGTGACTTTTGGGGTGCTGGCTCTGGCGCTGGCAGGGGCTTGTTGGGCGCCAACAATTAATGCGGTAGCAGTAGTGGCGATGAAAAAGGCGATTAGCAGACGGGCATCAAAGATGTCACCCGTAATCAGTAGGTTGGTGAGTGTAGAAGCTAAAATGGCGATAACGAGACTGAGCAGCAGCTTGGTAATAAGGCTCATCGATTCCTCCCAATAAATTTCCGTGTCAGGATTACACGAAATTCGACATGGGATATCTTATCACCAATACTGATACGGGGTCTGCTACTTAAAAAATAAGTGGCAGTTGCACGAACTTTCACCCACGCCAAGTCGGAAGCGCGTTCGTATAGCGCTTAGACACCAGGATCTTCAACACTCGGGCTGAGCTTCTTTACATTCTCGGCTTGCAGACCTTTCGGGCCTTCTACCAGAGTGAACTCCACAGCCTGACCTTCATTGAGTTTGCGAAAGCCGTCGCCCTCAATGGACCGGAAGTGAACAAAAATATCATCTTCGCCTTCCTGTCGGGCAATAAAACCAAATCCCTTGGCGTTGTTGAACCACTTGACAGTACCATTGTGTCGATCACTCATGCCGCTTTCCTCGGATTAAGCCGTTACTTTTATGCTCGTGCGCCGCAATCGGAAGCCTGAGTAACTACATGTTCAGATACTGCGGATACGTTGTAACTGCTCCTGTAGTGTCTCCAGCGCCTGCTCTTGCGCCTGCAATTTTTCTTTCTCCTTGTTGACGACGGCGGTGGGAGCCTTGTCGACAAATACCGCGTTACTTAATTTTCCCCGCAGACGTGTCAGGTCATTGTCCAGTTTACCGATCTCCTTATCCAGCCGGGTAATCTCCGCGTCTTTGTCAATCAGCCCTGCGATGGGCACCAGTATTTCAAGCTCGCCTGCCAGCGCCGTCGCCGCCATCGGCACTTCTGTACCTTTAGGCAGCCAGGTGATCTGGTCAAGTTTAGCCAGCTTTCTGAGGTATTGCGAATTTTGCGTGAGTCGGCGTTGATCGTCGTCGCTGCCATTGCGCAGTAGGACGGTGAGTGCTTTCCCGGGCGGGATATTCATTTCTCCGCGTATATTTCGGATACCTACAATAACGGTTTTGAGCCATTCAATATCCGCACCAGCAAGGCTATCAATTTCACTCTCATCTGCCAGTGGGTAGGGTTGTAACATAATCGTCGGACCACATTTTCCGGCCAGTGGGCCGACCGTCTGCCAGATCTCTTCCGTGATAAAGGGCATCATCGGGTGCAACAGGCGTAGCCAGGTCTCGAGGACACCTATCAAGGTCTGGCGCGTGCCACGTTTTGCTGCCTCAGAGGCGTCGTCATCCCAGAGCACCGGTTTGGACAGCTCCAGGTACCAGTCGCAGTACTCGTTCCAGATAAACTCATACAGTGCCGAACTGGCTTTATCGAAACGGTAGTTCTCGATGGCGCGTGTAACGTCTGCTGCAGTTTCCTGAACTCGGCCGGTAATCCATCGATCAGCAAGGCTTAACTCCACCACCGACTCGTTTTTGATACCGCAATCCCCGTTCTCGCAGTTCATCAGGACGTAGCGCGCAGCGTTCCAGATTTTATTGCAAAAATTCCGGTAGCCTTCGATGCGCCCGATGTCGAACTTGATATCCCTGCCAGTTGAGGCCAGCGAAAAATAGGTGAAACGCAGCGCATCGGTGCCGTAGGACTCAATGCCGTCGGGGAACTGTCGGCGTGTCGCTTTTTCAATCTTGGTTGCCTGTTGGGGCTGCATTAGCCCGCTGGTTCGCTTGGCTAGCAGTTCATCCAGTGTGATGCCGTCGATCAGGTCGATAGGGTCTATCACATTGCCCTTGGACTTGGACATTTTCTGGCCTTCGGCGTCGCGCACGAGACCGTGCACATACACGGTATGAAAGGGTACTTCCCTGCGAAAATGCAGGGTCATCATAATCATGCGGGCGACCCAGAAGAAGATGATATCGAAGCCGGTTACCAACACGGAGCTTGGATGGAAGAGTGCCAGTTCCTGTGTTTCCTCGGGCCAGCCGAGAGTAGAAAATGTCCACAGCGCCGATGAAAACCACGTGTCGAGTACGTCCTCATCCTGACGCAGTACTACCTCATCACCCAGTGCGTTCTCGCGGCGCACGGCCGCTTCACTTTGTCCGACATAGAATTTGCCGTCGGCATCGTACCAGGCGGGGATGCGATGTCCCCACCACAACTGGCGACTGATACACCAATCCTGGATGTCGCGCATCCACGCAAAGTAGGTGTTTTCCCACTGCTTGGGTACGAACTGAATGTCCCCGTTCTCAACCGCTGCGATGGCCGGCTTGGCCAGTTCCCTGGCATCCACATACCACTGGTCGGTGAGATAGGGCTCGATGACAACGCCGGAGCGGTCGCCACGCGGGACTTTCAAGCGGTGATCCTCCACTTTGTCCAGCAGTCCCAATGCCTCCATATCGGTCACCACTTTGTGGCGCGCCTCGAGTCTGTCCAGCCCACGGTAAGCTGCGGGTGCTGCCTCATTGATGGTGGCGTCATCGGTGAAAATATTGATCATTGGCAAACCGTGTTTGCGGCCTATCTCATAATCGTTGAAATCATGGGCTGGCGTGATCTTCAGGCAGCCGGTGCCAAACTCCCGGTCGACGTACTCGTCAGCGATTACCGGAATTTCTCGGTCGCACAGTGGCAGTCGCACTGTGCGGCCTATCAGGTGGGCATAGCGCTCGTCTTCGGGGTGGACCGCTACAGCGGTGTCACCGAGCATGGTTTCGGGACGGGTGGTAGCGACTGTCAGGTGGCCTTCACCGCCTGCCAGTGGGTAGTTGAAGTGCCACAGATGGCCCGGCTCTTCTTCGGAATTCACTTCCAGATCGGAGATGGCGGTGTGCAGGGCGGGGTCCCAGTTCACCAGCCGCTTACCCCGATAAATCAGTCCCTCCCGGTAAAGTTGAATGAACACATCCTGCACCGCCGCGCTCAGGCCCGGATCCATAGTGAAGCGTTCGCGCGACCAGTCCAGAGAAGACCCCAGGCGGCGCAGTTGGCGGGTAATCGTACCGCCCGATTTCTCCTTCCACTCCCAGACCTTTTCGATAAACTTTTCGCGACCCAGATCGTGGCGGCTGATGCCGTCGGCGGCCAACTGCCGCTCCACGACCATTTGGGTTGCAATGCCCGCGTGATCAGTGCCCACCTGCCACAGCGTGTTGTACCCGAGCATACGGTGGTGGCGGATCAGTGCATCCATGATTGCCTCCTGAAAACCGTGCCCCATATGCAGGCTGCCAGTTACATTGGGCGGCGGAATCATAATGCTGTAAGCCTTGTCTCCGCCCTGAGGCGCAAAATAGCCATTGGCTTCCCACTCCTGATACCAACGGGTTTCGATGTCAGCGGGTTTGAACGTTTTATCCATAACTTGAGGGGTCCGGGATGTGTTGACGGTGATGCCGGCCAGGTAATGGGGGGGCGGCGTGCGGATTGATTATACGGCAGTCGAGCCTCGACCGGCACCCCGGCGGCAGTTATCAGGGGCGCAAGAGTGTGGTTTAGAGATCGTGCTTTTCTAATTGATAGCCGCGCTCTTTGTAAAACTTCCAGGATTGTCGCAGCGCGACCAGGCTGTCGGGCTCCTGTGTGACCACTTCTGCCACACGCTGAAAGCGACTGAAGAACGATGGAATTGCCAGCTGCAGGTTAATTAACAGGTCGTTGTGTTGCTCCGGTTCCTGACCCCAGCCAATGGCGATGGTGTCGGAATGTTCTTGCCCGAGCAGTCCATGCGGGAGAAAACTGGCGGATCGAAAGCTCCACAATAACTCGTCCAGCTCAATGGCCTGCGCTTCATCGGTGGCGTTGATGAAAATGCGATGTCCCCGTTGGAAAGCTTTGTCGGCCAGTCGCGCGGCAACGGTCAGGCGTTGGCCAGGCGCGGCGCTTTGCACCACGTAAAATCCTACCAGTGTCATTGCCCTGCGCAATCCAGCAGGTAGCGTGTGAGCAGTGCGACGGGGCGACCCGTGGCACCCTTGGGCGCGCTATTCCATGCAGAACCAGCGATATCGAGGTGTGCCCAGCGGTAGCTTTCTGTGAAATTAGACAGAAAACAGGCTGCTGTGATGGCGCCGCCGCCGGGACTGCCGATATTGGCGAGATCCGCGAAGTTGCTTTTCAGCTGAGGCTGGTACTCGTTCCACAGGGGCATGCGCCAGGCGCGGTCATGGCTCTCGGTACCGGCAGCCAGTAATTGCTCCGCGAGTTCATCCTCATTCGCGAACAGGCCGGTTGCCTCTGAGCCCAGCGCTACCACGCATGCGCCGGTCAGGGTTGCTATATCGATGACGGTTTCAGGCTTGAAGCGCGCCGCGTAGGTGAGGGCGTCGCACAGCACCAGGCGTCCTTCAGCATCGGTGTTAAGCACCTCGATGGTTTTACCCGACATACTGGTGACGACATCGCCGGGTTTGGTTGCTCTACCGCCGGGCATGTTTTCAGCGGCGGCGACGATACCGACTACGTTGATGCTTAACTCGAGGTCCGCAATGGCGCGCAGGGTACCAAAGACGCTGGCAGCCCCGCCCATATCATATTTCATCTCGTCCATTTTGGCGCCGGGCTTCAAAGAGATTCCGCCGCTGTCAAAGGTGATTCCTTTACCCACCAATACGTGGGGTTTATCGGTCGCCTTGCCGCCTTTATAGTGCATCACAATCAGCTTGGCGGGTTGATCACTGCCGGCGGAGACCGAGAGCAGCGCGCCCATCCCGAGTTCCCGCATTTTTTTCTCTTCGACAATGGTAACGCTGAGCTTGACATTGTTGCGGCCCATTCTTCGTGCGTGACTGGACAAATAGGCTGGTGTGCAAATATTACCGGGCAGATCGGCGAGGTTACGCGCTTCATTCACGCCTGTTCCGATAGCCTTGCCCTCGCGCAGTGCGGCGCTGGCAGAACGCGATGCAAGTGCGCCATGGGTATTGACCACCAGACGTGTGAGTTTCCATGGAGCCTTGGGGTTAGTCAGGGTTTCGGTGTAGCGATACGAGGCCGCGACCAGGTGTCTGGCGAGGTAGGCGAGGGTCCAGGCGGCTTCTTTTTCTTTCAACTCCAATGCCGCCAGGTGCAACATCGCCTCTGTGGCCTGTGTGAACTCGAGCGCGCGGTACAGCTGCTGGCAAAATTTTCTGGCGGCCGCGCGATCAAACTTTTTCGCATCGCCGCAGCCCAGCAGCAGGATGCGCTTGCGACTGCCTGCACCGGGGAGCATGACGATTTCGCCTGATTTTGCGCTAAAATCGCCCAGAGCGAGTGCACTCTTGATGGCGCCTGACGAGGCTTTGTCCAGTTTTAGCGCCGCACCAGACAATTTCACGCCCTGAAATAAGGGCACTATCGCGCATTGGGTTGCTGCAGTTGCGACATCTTTAATATCACGCGCGGTGAATGTCATGGCGAGCATAAAACTTCCTCAGTGGGTTTAAAGTGCACCAGTTTAAGTGGAGCAGCCAATAAACTGAACCGAAAAATCCAGTTGAGCATCATTTGTGCACTGTCAGGCTGCTTTCTTGTTTGAGACTTTGGGTAATAAGACTAATTCTGTGCGCGAGAGGTAGTCGTGCCAGTAGCGATGGTTGCGATCCACCAGACACCAGAGGTAACCAAGGCCCAGACAGGCGGCAGACAAAAATGCGCCGCAGCAACGTGCGATGGCTTTTCCAGCAGAAGGCGGATTACCCTCAAAATCTACTAGTTTTATGCGCCAGGCCTGCATGCCCAGCGTTTGCCCGTTCTTTATCCAGAAGAGGCTGAAAAAGCCGACGATACTCAGCGTTGTAAGCAGCTGTACCAGATGGGCACCCAACACCTCCTGTTCGCCCGACGAGGTGCGTATAACCACTATCAGGGCGATGGCATTCACCACAGCAACCAGTGCCAACACCAAAAACGTGTCGTAAAACATCGCCGCGAGGCGCCGCAGCAGTGAAGGGGAGGAGAGGGTGCTGGTATCTGTCATGCGCGGTAGTTTAACATTATCGGCGCCCCGCAGTATTAACGAAAAGTAAATTGAGTGGCATTTCTGGTGCGTG
>TARA_B110000503_G_C7173487_1_pt1 | contig 24457 bp, 23 predicted proteins | sample TARA_B110000503 | Tara Oceans TARA_B110000503 (sample SAMEA4397472) | marine metagenome | biome: Polar Biome; feature: [SRF] surface water layer (ENVO:00010504); material: water (ENVO:00002006), including particulate matter (ENVO:01000060) such as... | depth 5 m | reverse complement strand
CGGTATGGTGTCTTGAGCCAAAGTAAAAGTGCCAAGATCCATTGTTGTAAATTGAAAGTAACCTTTGTCTGTACGCTTGCTACCAACAAAATTTAACCTTCCGTTTTGGCTTACGGAAAAGACCTGATAACTATCGTCATAATTGTTATCTGGTTTCAAGGTAATCGTCACGACATTCCTTAATTGTGAACTTTCATCATTTAGTCGAAATAGCTCTCGATTACGGACATTGTCATGTTTTTTTTCAAACTGTAAATAAAGTGTATCGAAAAGGGTATTTGGTTCCAATTCTATAATAAAATCGTCTCCATGAAAGGAATATTCCATACCGGAAGGAATTGCTGAGTAAAATTTGGGGTCTATGAGAAGTTCTTTTGATAAAACTGAATCAGGTAAGCCGTCTCGTAAATCCCATAAGTAATAATAAGATCCTTGCTTGGATAAATAAGGATTAATGGTCGAATGATAGCCGTTGATATAAATATCGGCAAGGGAATCCTTGGTAACAAAGTGAAGTTGGTTTTCGTCAACATCAAATCTGTTTAAGCTAGGAGATTTGGGTGACATGGTGTTCTGGTTAACAGTAGTGTTGAAAGTACTGATGTTTTCGAAATTATCTTTTAGAATAATTTCTAAATCAGTAGGGGTATTGTTAAAAAAATACCCTTCATTGGACTTATCGTAAATGTCAAGTTCATTTCCCTCAGCAACGTATAACCTATTAAGGGTGATTCCAGATTTACGGGCGAAGGGATAATCGATGTGAACCAAAATATCGCGATTTTTCGCAAAAGACATCGCAGACTTGTTTTCATGAAATACGGTTTCATTGTTAATTTTCAGGAAAATCTCAGGGATGCCATGTTTGTTGTAGGATCCTGTCATAAGGTCATAATGGCTTATTTCGACCCCTATTTTACCAAATAAATGAACCGGGCTAGCTAAGGTATATGAATTGTTTTTTTTTATTGTTTTGTACAAATACGTGCCATAGGCGCCATTAACTCTGGCTTGAGCATCCAGAGATTTAAATGCGACATAAACCAATCTTGGAGCAATTTCGTCTTTAATTTCAGCAAAAGGGTATTCGGATAGCGGGTTCAAAAATTCTTGCTTGTCATTTCGTATTTCAAAATGCAAATGTGGACCCGAAGAGGACCCTGAATTCCCTGAATATGCGATAGTGTCCCCTTGATGGAAGTAAAATTGATCTTTCAAAGGAAATAATTGAACAGCGTGGTTTTCCTTCAAATATTGTTGATTTAACGTAAATGATTCTAGGGTATTTTCAAATGAGCGCAAATGACCATATACTGAAGATTTTCCATCGATGTGAGTAAGATATAAGGCACGTCCATATCCTATAGAGCTTATCGAAATACGGGAAATATAACCATCGGCTATGGCCAAAACAGGTAATCCTTCTTGACCGCCGGTTTTGATATCGAGGCCTGCATGAAAATGAGTTCTTCTAAGCTCACCCATCGTACCCGCTAAGTACTGGGTATGACTTGGATTTATTGGGAATATATATTTGGGTGGGATTTGAGCAGTTGCGATTAACGGCAAGAAATAGATTAGAAAAAGTCTATTTAATTTCAAAATCAAGCATTTTATGATTTTCTATAAACCCTTCCATTCTATCTCCAATAGTCACAGGCCCCACTCCCTCGGGGGTGCCAGTAAATATTATATCACCTTTTTTAAGGGTGATGAATTGAGAAATATAGGCAATGATTTCGTCAATGGGCCATAGCATAAGCGCGGCGTTTCCTTGTTGTACCGTTTTGCCATTATGATTGAGTGAGAAATTAATATTCCGAAGGTCAAAAGGGGCCTTTGAGATAAAATTTGAAATGGGAGCAGCGCCGTTAAATCCTTTTGCCAAATCCCATGGAAGACCTTTGTTTTTAGCTTTGGTCTGTAAATCCCGAGCAGTAAAATCTACACCTAATCCAATTTCGTCATAATATTGATGAGCGAAATTGACGGGGATGCATTTGCCTACCTTTTTAATTTTTACTAGTAATTCAACTTCATAATGAATGTCATTTGAGAAATCGGGGTAATAAAAAGGGTCATTATTTCGGATAATTGCAGAATCTGGTTTTAAGAAAATAATGGGGGCATCTGGTTTCTCATTACCTAATTCTTCTATGTGTTTGACATAATTCCTTCCAATGCAAAGTAGTTTCATGGTTTGATTTTTAGGCGTGTTGATATTGTTCTACTTCTTTCACTTCAAATAATCCTTTTTCATTTATTTCTGATAGCACGACTTTTTTTGGTTCATTGATTAATAGAGGATCATATTTCGCAGTGACGCGGATGTAATTTTCCGTAAAACCGTGCATCTTATTATCTTCTATATCGTCTTCAAATAAAACAATTTTGATTTTATTTTTTTGACTTTCATAAAAAAACCGTTTTTTCTTTTCAGATAATCCTATAAGTAATTGAGTCCGTTCTTGCCTGATTTTTAAAGGGATTATTTCTTTCATCGTACTTGCAAGTGTATTTTCTCTTTCTGAATAGGTAAATACATGTAAATAAGACACCTCTAATTCTCTTAGAAATTCATATGTTTTTAAAAACTCTGCATCTGTTTCACCAGGAAATCCAGTAATGACATCAACGCCAATGCAACAGTTGGGGATGAGTTTTTTGATGGTTTTTATACGTCCTTCATAAAGATGACTATCGTATCTTCTTTTCATTAACTTTAAAATAGGATCACTTCCAGATTGGAGCGGGATGTGAAAATGAGGGGCAAATCGCTTCGAGGCGGCCACAAAACGGATAATTTCCTCACTCAGCAAGTTGGGTTCAATAGAGGATATTCTGAATCTAGTGATACCTTCTATTTCATCTAATGCCTTTATAAGGTCAATGAAATATTCTTTTCTGATTCCTTCTTGAATCCCAAAATCTCCAATATTCACGCCAGTAAGTACAATTTCTTTTGTTTCAGTTAATGCAATGGCTTGGGCCTGCTCAACGATATTGGTAATGCTTTCACTTCTACTTTTGCCCCTAGCTAGAGGAATGGTGCAAAAAGTACATTTGTAGTTACAACCATCTTGGACTTTAAGAAAGGTTCTGGTACGGTCACCATAGGAGTATGAGGTATTAAAAGTGGTTGCTTGAGTTATTTCAGAGGCGAAGACTTGTGCGGTTCCATTTGAGACAAACTCCTCAATATAATCGAACATTCTAAACTTTTCAGCGGCACCTAAGACGGCATCAACTCCTTTTATATTACTGATTTCTTGAGGCTTAAGTTGGGCATAGCAACCGATAATAGCGACAAATGAATTGGGTGCTATTTTTTTGGCTTCCCTAACTATTTTCCTGCATTTTTTATCTGCATTTTCGGTAACCGAGCAGGTATTGATGATATAGATATCTGGAGACTGATTGAAATCCACCTTCTGATAGCCCCGATCTGAAAAGGTGCGTGCAATGGTTGATGTCTCAGAGAAATTCAGCTTGCAGCCTAAAGTATAAAAAGCAACTTTCTTCATTATGTGCAAATATAGTGATCGTCATCTAGTATTGATAGTGATATGAACCATCGATATCAATAATTTATTTTTGACACGTAATCTCAGCTGCTTTAGTATAAAGAGTTGCCTGATATGGTTTTTATCAACTATGGGTGTATGATTATGAGGATCAAGAAATTAATCTTCGGCATTAAATGCATAGGATAAAATATTGACGCCCATTTGTAGAGCTTTAAGCCGTAAGGCTTCAGGGTCATGATGTACGGATGCATCTTCCCAGCCATTACCTAAGTCACATTCGTAGGTATAAAAAACAACCAAATTCCCCTCATGAAAAATCCCAAATCCCTGCGGTGGTTTGCCGTCATGTTCATGAATTTTTGGAAGTCCCAAGTCAAAGTCATAATACTGATGGTAAATAGGATGATCAAAAGGAACTTCGATAAACGCTTGATTGGGAAATATTTTTTTAATCTCTAGTCGGATAAATGGGTCCAATCCATAGTTGTCATCTATGTGTAGAAATCCACCGGATGTAAGGTATTTATTAAGGTTTTTTGCTTGAGCCGCACTGAATGCTACATTCCCATGGCCCGTCATATAGACATAAGGATATAAAAATAGGTCTGGGCTGCCGACGTCAACATAATCTTCATTTTTGAATAGATTAGTACCTACCTTGTCATTTGAAAAGGCAATTAAGTTTGAAAGGCTAGTTTTGTTTGCATACCAATCACCGCCGCCGTCATATTTTAACTTGGCAATTTTGATGGGTTGCCCAATACAGTTAAATGAGACAAGCCAGGCAAGAATATTAATGATAGCACTCTTTTTCATTAATTGATCAAATTTACTAATTGGGCAATAGTTACCTGAGTGAAATCGTCAATAATCAAATCTGCAGAAAGTTCCGACCTAAGGTGAGAGGTTGCCAATGCGACTACTTTGGATCCAGCCAAGTTGCCAGCTTTAATACCGGAGATGGCGTCTTCAAACACGAGGCATTGGTCATTCCTTAATCCAAGCGCATTTGCACACTTTAGATAGATTTCAGGATTTGGTTTGCCTTTTGTAACCGATCTGTCATCTAGAATTGTATGAAAATAATGGGAAAGCCCCAGGCCATTAATGGTGAAGTGGACATTTTCTTTTGGTGCACTTGTGCCAATACACATGGGTATTTCGTGTTTATTGGCCGCGTTTAGTAGTGAGATCAATCCTTTTGTTGGGGAAAGAAAGGGCTGATATATTTTCCGGTAAAGGGCTTCTTTTTCTGTTCCTATTTTTTTGATTTCCTTTTCGGTAGCGTCTTTTTTGATGTATTTAACAATTTCACCAATCGTTCTGCCATTGATGTGGTTGCGATAATCGTTGGAATCTAGATTTAAATGATATGTTTTGGCGAGTGCTTCCCAAGCTTGGTAATGAAATAAATGATTGTCTACTATGACACCATCCATATCAAAAATAAATCCAATTTTTTTCATTACTTATTGCTGTTTAGTTTGTTGTTCTTTCAATAATTTAGGTACGTCGTGCTTACTCTTTGATGTTTTGATAATGACCATGAATGATTTCGGCGATGAGTCCGGTCCATCCTGTTTGATGGGACGCGCCCAAACCTAATCCACTGTCTCCATGAAAGTATTCATAAAAAAGTAGGTGATTTTTGAAATGGGGATCTTTTTGCATTTTCTCATTTGATCCATACATAGGCCTGTTTCCTGATGCGTCAGGCATGAAAATATTGATCAATTTTAAAGCAATTTCTTCTGAGATATTCTTTAAATTTAATTTAACACCGCTGCCTTTGGGGTATTCAATTTTGAAATCAGGCCCGTAGTAGGTGTGGAATTTCATTAAAGATTCAATCAGCAAGTGGTTCATTGGAAACCATATCGGTCCTCTCCAATTTGAGTTGCCTCCGAAAAAGGAAGAATCGGATTCGCCGGGAAGATATTTCACTTCCAATTTTTGATCTTCAATTTCGAAAACAAATGGATTTTGTTCATGGTGTTTTGATAGGGCCCTGATGCCATATTCGGACAAGAATTCTGATTCATCGAGCATACGATCGAGCACTTTTTTCATACGAAAGCCTCTCATGATACTTAGTAGTCTGCGATTTTCTGACCCTTCTTCTTCCCATCGTGAAACCAAGGTACCTAGCTCCGGACGTTCTTTTAAGAAAAAATTGAGTCGGTCATTAAATTCAGGTAATAACTTAAACGTTTCAGATTTGATTACTTCGACAGCAAATAGCGGAATCAGACCAACAATTGACCGTATTCTCAATCTTTCGGAGGGGTTTTCAGGGGTGCTAATAACGTCATAATAGAAGTTATCCGTCTCATCCCATAGGTTAACCTCGTCTTCTCCAAAACTATTCATAGCCCCGGCAATATGTAAGAAATGTTCAAAGAACTTGGTAGCCATGTCCTGATAAGCATTGAATTTCAAGGATAATTCGAGCGAAATATTCAACATATTAAGTGAGAACATGGCCATCCAGCTTGTGCTATCAGCTTGTGAAAGTTGCGCATGTTCAACGATGGGATGATTGCGATCAAAAACACCTATATTGTCTAATCCCAAAAAACCACCAGAAAAAATATTATTACCGTCACTGTCTTTGCGATTTACCCACCAAGTGAAATTAACCAATAGTTTATGAAAGGCTTTCATGAGAAAATCATAATCCCCGACACCATGGTTGGCAGCCTTATCAATATCAAATATTTGCTGCACAGCCCATCCATGTACGGGCGGATTGACATCATTAAAATTCCATTCATAGGCTGGTATTTGACCATTTGGATGTTGATATCTTTCTTGAAGAAGCAGTAGTAGTTGTTCCTTAGCGAAATCAGGATCAATACGTGCAATGGGAATGGTATGGAAGGCCAAGTCCCATGATGCATACCATGGATACTCCCATTTATCTGGCATTGAAATGACTGCGTAATTATAGAGGTGCTGCCAGTCTTGATTGCGGATTTTAAGTCTTGATTTTGGAGGTTTTGGTTTGCCTGGGTCTCCTTTAAGCCAATTTTTTACATTATAGTAGTAAAACTGCTTGCTCCACATCATGCCTGCAAAGGCTTGTCTCTGGATAGATTTATGTTCAGTATTTGTGATATCTTTTTGAACGAAGTCATAAAACTCATTTGCTTCGCTTATTCTAAGATTCATAAGCGTATCGAACTGATCGAAAGGGTTTATCAAGGCTTCTTTGGACAGTCTGATTTTTACTTTTACCATTGATTTTGCGGGGACGTTTAGTCTAAATATCCCTGAAGCTTTGGTGCCACTTTTATTGGGGTTGACACTTGCCTTTCCTTTTATCACGAAATCATTTATGCCATCTTTTGTGTATTTTGACGAATTTTTATAATCATACATTCGGTTTCTATTGGTCTCATTGTCACAATAGACAGTTTCAGCATGTGAGTCATCAAAATAGAGATAATAATTGCCTAAAAGATGGTGATTGATGATGCTGTTTTTACCATCAAGGTCACTTATTTTGGGTTTGACTCTATCGCGTCCCGAGGACCATGTATTACGGAACCAGACCGTTGGTAAGGCGTCCAACTCGGCGGCTTTGCCACTCCTATTGTGGATTTCAGCCTCGAATAGAAAATCCTCGACGTTGGCTTTTCCGTAATTCATGAAAATATCAAAATATTCATCATGATCAAAAATACCTGTATCCATCAATTCGTATTCGGGCTCATCCTTGGTGCGTTTACTATTGGTAATCACCAAATCCTCATAGGGGAAGCGATTTATAGGATATTTATAAAGCATTTTCATGTAGGAATGCGTCGGAGTTGAGTCCGAATAATAATAGAGTTCCTTTACATCCTCTCCATGATTACCTTCATGACTAGTCAATCCAAATAAGCGCTCCTTGAGAATGGGATCTTTATGGTTCCAAAAAGCCCAGGAAAAACAGATTCTTTGGTCTTCATTTGAAAACCCACCAATACCATCTTCACCCCATCTAAACGCTTTGCTTCTTGCCATGTCATGACTGACGCTATTCCAAACATTCCCATCAGGGGTATAATCCTCTCTTACTGTGGCCCATTGTCTTTCTGATAGGTAAGGACCCCAACTTTTCCAGCTCTTATTGTTCTTACTTTGGTCAATACGTTGCTGTTCTTCCGTTTTTTTCATGATTCTTGGTGCTAAGGAACGTAATTTTTAGCTTATTTCAAATAAGGGGTTTTATGCTTGGAGTAATCTGCTAATTTTGCGGTATGTCAGATAAATTACTCATAGTCGATTTCGGGTCGCAATATACGCAACTGATTGCCAGAAGGGTTCGTGAACTTAATGTCTATTGTGAAATACATCCTTTTAATAAGCTAGCAGAAGTGGCTGTTTCAAGCTTTAAGGGGATTATTTTATCAGGGAGTCCATGTTCTGTTTTGGATGTAAATGCACCTGATATAGCTGTGGATTTATTGGGGGATCTTCCTGTGCTTGGTGTTTGCTACGGCGCACAGTTGTTAGCGCATAAAATGGGGGGTACCGTAGCTAAATCGGCACATAGAGAATATGGCCGAGCTAGTTTGAATTATGTCAATCATCAAAGTGATCTTCTCAAAGACATTGGTGATCAGAGCACTGTTTGGATGTCACATGGGGATACGATTATCTCCTTGCCCTCAGTGTTTGAGCAAATAGCCTCTACTCAGAACGTTCCAATTGCAGCATTTAAATGGACGGGTCGTCACATTTATGGCATACAGTTTCATCCTGAGGTAACTCATTCGATACAAGGCAAAGAATTATTAAAGAATTTTGTTGTATCTATTTGTGGTACTGATCAGCGTTGGACGGCTGATGCATTTGCGGAAGCTACGATAAAGAAGCTCAGTACTGAATTGGGTGAGGATAAAGTGGTACTGGGACTATCTGGAGGGGTAGATAGCACTGTAGCTGCGATGCTTATTCATAAAGCAATTGGAAAAAATCTTTATTGCATATTTGTTGATAATGGATTACTAAGAAAAAATGAATTTGATCAAGTGCTGAGTTCTTACCAAGGGATGGGATTAAATGTTAAGGGGGTTGATGCGAAGCGTTTGTTTTATACAGCCCTTGAAGGATTAGAGGAGCCAGAAGCAAAAAGAAAGGCCATAGGTAAGGTTTTTATTGACGTATTTGAGGCTGAGTCCAAGAAAATAACCGGTGTTCGTTGGTTGGGACAAGGCACGATATATCCAGATGTAATTGAATCAGTTTCAGTTAATGGGACCTCTGTGACCATAAAATCGCATCATAATGTAGGCGGATTACCAGCGAAAATGAATTTAAAAGTGGTTGAGCCTCTCAATACTTTATTTAAGGATGAAGTCAGGAATGTCGGCAAAACACTCAATATTTCTACTGAAATTTTGGGAAGACATCCCTTTCCTGGTCCAGGACTAGGTATACGTATTTTGGGGGAAATTACACCCGAGAAAGTCGAGATCTTGCAAGAAGTCGATCATGTATTTATTCAGGGTCTCAAAGAGGCAGGCTTGTACGATCAAGTATGGCAGGCAGGTGCAATGTTATTGCCTGTTCAGTCGGTAGGGGTGATGGGTGATGAACGCACTTATGAAAGTGTAGTTGCGCTGAGAGCTGTTTCAAGTATTGATGGAATGACGGCAGATTGGTGTCATCTTCCCTATGAATTTCTGGGAATGATATCCAATAAAATCATTAATTCTGTAAAAGGAATTAATCGTGTAGTGTATGACATATCTTCCAAACCACCTGCGACGATAGAATGGGAATGATAACAAAGTATTTAAGTGTGTTTCTTATGCTGTGCTCTTTTTTTTCTTGGAGCCAAGGTAGTAATAGGGACCAATTTAATGAGGCCAAAAAACTGCTTAATGAGGGGAAATATTATTCTGCAGCGGTTTCTTTTGAACTGTTGAAGTTTGACAGCGACTACGGTAGATATGCCGTTTTCTTTAAAGGGTATGCCTATTTTAAAAATGGAACTATTGAAAAGGCGATCGCTGAGTGGGAATATTTGAATGGAACCTATTCAGGTTGGATTCAGAACAAAGAAGTCCTCTATTGGTTGGTGATAGCCCATTTTGAAGTAAAAAATTATTCAGAAGGCCTGACCTATTTGGAGGCTTATCAGACTAAATATGGAGAGGATACATTTTCAATGAATATCATTGATAAATATTTCTCTTCTCTTCATTTGGAGGTCTTAACTGGTTATTATCGACAGTTTCCAAATAACCCGCAGATTGCCCGAATATTAGCTATACGTTTAGGTGCTGCTGAAAACACTGCCAAACATCGGGAATTGCTAGCAGAGTTAAGCCTCAAATTTAATTCATCAAATTCACTCTTTTTTGATAAATCATGGCTAGATACATCCACTGATACTTTTGATATCGCAATTGTTTTTCCTTTTATGTTTGATGATTTAACCAATCCAAATAGCGTCATTAGAAATAAAATTGTCATTGAATTTTATCAAGGAATGTGCTATGGGCAATCTCTCTTAGAAGCGGAGGGAATAAACCTGAAATTTCATGATTTTGATACCAATAAAAGTAGAGAAAAGACAAATGAGTTGCTACCTAAGCTTCAAGGGGCAGATCTAATTGTGGGGCCATTATATCAAGAGCAGATTGAAATGGTAGGCGCCTTTTCAAAGCAACATAAAATTAATATGATTAATCCATTGACAAGTAATGTTGCGTATGTAGGGGACAATCCTTATGCCTATATTTTTAAGCCAAGCTATGAGACCGTAGTTAAATCATTGTCTAAGGAATTATTGTCGTCAGACACCAATCGTAATGTGGCTATTTTTTATTCAGAAAATGAAAGGGATGCCTTTTCCGCCGCTGTCATGAAAAAGGAATTTGAGTCAAATAAACATAATATAATAGCCTACAGGTCTTTGGATGAGACAACATCTAAGGATTTATTGGATGAGTTGCTAGAAATAGTTGAGGAAGATTATACCCGTCGGGAAGCGGACTCAATTTCAAAGATACCTGGAAGAAAGGTCATTTATGGAAATCGCCATAGCAAGGCAAACCAAGCACCTAAGATAGCCTATGAGGAGAAATTTTTAATTCCCAAGGATTCTATACATCATGTGGTTATTGCTTCGCAGTCAAACGCTGTGATTAACAACATATTAAGTGCCTTTGCTAGTAGAGAAGCGCAGGTGAGTATCTATGGATATGGAAACTGGTTTGCTGAACGTACCGTTAATTACGAAATCTTGCAACAGCTCAATGTTAAGTTGGCGATTTCAGAATATGTAAATAAGGAGTCTGCTGATTATGAGCGGTTTAGAGATGATTTTATTTCAAAATATTATACATCACCTAGCGATTTTAATGTACAGGGGTTTGAATTCACCATGTTTATAGGAAGAATATTGAATACGTATGGTAAGTATTTTCAAGAGGGAATTCAAGAGGGAATTCAAAAGGGAGTGGTCATGGAGGGTACTTGGTATCCAGGTACTCATGACAATCAGATCGTTCCCATTATTAAAATGGAAGAGTTTCAATTGAAGAATTTGAATACGTATGAATATTGAACAAAGTAAATCGCTTTTTGCACAAGCAAAAGAAGTCATACCAGGAGGTGTTAATTCACCAGTTCGTGCGTTTAAATCAGTAGGAGGAGATCCTATATTCATGTCCTATGCAAAAGGAGCTCATCTGTACGATGAAGATGGCAACAGCTATATTGACTTAATCAATTCATGGGGACCTATGATTTTGGGACATGCCCATGAAGAAGTGGAGCGGGCGATATTCGACGCCGTAAAGAGTTCGCCATCTTTCGGTACACCCGGAAGAAGAGAGGTCGAAATGGCTCATCTGATTACGGAAATGGTCCCATCTGTAGAAATGGTAAGAATGGTTAATTCGGGGACAGAAGCCACCATGTCTGCTATCCGATTGGCAAGAGGATTTACTGGTAAGGATAAATTTATCAAGTTTGAAGGTTGTTACCATGGTCATGGTGATTCGTTTTTAGTATCTGCGGGTAGTGGCGCTGCTACGTTGGGGATTCCAGATAGCCCCGGCGTTACTAGGGGTACGAGTAAGGATACGTTGTTGGTTCCCTATAATGATCTGGAGCAATTGGAAAAAGTCATCAATGCTAATGAAGGTCAAATATGCGCCATTATAGTAGAACCAGTCGTAGGAAACATGGGATGTGTTTTACCTGAACCTGGGTTTTTGGAAGGCCTTAGAAAGAGCTGTGACAAACATCATTTATTATTGATTTTTGATGAAGTCATGACGGGTTTTAGGTTGTCTAGGGGAGGTGCTCAAGAGTTGTTAGGTGTCAAGCCTGACTTAACCACCTTTGGTAAGATCATCGGTGGTGGTATGCCTGTAGGTGCCTATGGGGGTTCTAAAGAGATCATGAATCATATCGCGCCAGCGGGTCCCATCTACCAAGCAGGTACCCTGTCAGGCAATCCCGTGGCGATGGCTGCTGGCTTGGCTGTTTTGAACAAGCTAAATGACGATCCGGCTATTTATCATGCGTTGGAGCGTACCACTCAAGCCATCACAAAAGGCATTGCTGCAATACTGGATCAAATGGGTAAAAAATACCATATTAATAGCATCGGAAGTATGTATAGCTTGTTTTTTACCGATCAAAAAGTAATTGATTTTGAAACCGCCAAAACTTGTGATACTACCTTGTTTGGTGCGTATTTTAGAGGGATGCTAAATTGTGGGGTTTATTTGGCGCCTAGTCAATTCGAATCACTCTTTATATCATCGGCTATCAGTGCTTCACAGGTAGTCAGTATTATTGAAAGCACAGAAGAAGTGCTTCATGACATGCATCTTCAGAATTAAATCCAGTTGTTTTTCTCCAAAGGATTAATTCAAGTCAATATTTCCAATAATATTTAAAGATTGCTTTAAAATAGAAATATTCAATTCATGCGGCATTAAATAGGGCTCCCCATCCATTTGCACTTCTTCTGATGGAGAAATAAGGGTCATTTTTTTGAGCCTATATTCGGTCACATATTTGCTACTGAGAATTCGTTTTGAGAAGAGCTTGAGGACCAATCCTGGCGCCGCATAAAAGGGAAATGGGTGAACAACAAGGACTCTTAAATAGCCATCGTTTAATTTGGAGTTGGGAGATATATAGGCATTGTTTCCGTATTGATTGGAATTCGCCACAGTCACCAATAGTGCCTTAAATAATTGCGGTTGCTTATCAGAGATTAATTGATATTCTTTCAGTTTATAGTTAAATAATTCCTTTAAGGTAATTTTCACATAGGTTAAGAAGCCTCTTTTGGATGCCTTTGAAAATTTCCATCCGACATGCGCATCGAAACCAATACCTGCTGTTGAAGTAAAGAAACGATTATTTAATACCCCGATATCTATTTTGGAGCCTTTTTTATAATTATTAATGAGGTTGATTGCACCCTTGAATGATAACGGAATCTCGAGGTGCCTAGCAAGGCCATTTCCCGAGCCAGAAGGGATGATCCCCATAATACAAGGGCTATCGATGAGCATTGATCCTATTTGATTCACCGACCCATCGCCACCTACGGCCACGATTATTTCATAGTGTTCTTTTGCTTCCGAGACGATTGCTAAAGCATGCTCATGGTATTCTGTGAATTTGATGTCGTACGAGAATTTACTTTTATCGAGGTACTTATCAATCAAGGGGAGTATCTTTTTTTGTTTCCCGTTACCTGCAATTGGATTGATAATAAACAAGGTTTTTATGGCCATTTATGTGATTTTACTGATGAGGAATGGTTAAATAATGAGCCATTAATGAGTGTGAAAATAATAAATAAATAAATCTATTTTATGAGTTTAAAAAAAGAGAACTTTTTGGCATTAAGAAAAGCATACAAAGATAGTTGATTACAGCCATTGGCCCATATCAGAGTGTCTATAGGCATCTTTAATTTGATTTGGTGAATGTGGGAGGAATTAGCTAATGAATTTGTTAATCAAATAGGAAACAATCCAAATGCCAAATGCAATAAAGGTATAGGTTAGTTGATCATGCGTAGACCTTAATGAAACCCAAAACATCACCATCGACAAAATAATTAACGTCCATACGATCTGTTTTTTATATTGCATTGCGCATTTTTTGAATCAAGGTTTCTAGATCTTCTGGGGTATCTACTCCGATTGATTCAAAGTCTGTCGATGAGGTTTTAATTCTATACCCATTTTCTAACCACCGCAACTGTTCCAATAATTCCGTTTTTTCAAGAGTGCTCTCCTTTAGAGAAACAATTTCTGAAAGCACCTCTTTTTGATAAGCATATACACCGATATGCTTCCAGTAGCCATGGGTGTTTTCTAGAGATGGGGTATTCAGATTATCGCGATCATAAGGGATGGGACTTCTACTGAAGTAGAGCGCATGGTTGTCTACAGAGGTGACTACTTTGACAATATTGGGATTTTCCAGGTCAGCCTTGGTTTCAATTTTTTTTATTAATGTGGCCAGTTGCGTACCTGAATCCAAAATACGACAAAGCTGATCAATTTGCTGTGGCTGGATGAAAGGTTCATCTCCTTGAATGTTGATAATGAAATCGGCATTAATGGTTTTTGCCACTTCAAGGCATCGCTCGGTGCCATTTCGATGATGTGTGGCGGTGATCATCACATTGCCGCCAAACCTAGTGACTTCCTCGTGGATTCTAGGATCATCTGTGGCCACAATTACTTGATCAAGCAGTGTTGCTTTACAAGCTTGCTCGTATACCCGCCTGATCATGGTTTTACCTAAAATATCAACCAAAGGTTTCCCTGGAAATCTAGTGGATTGGTACCTGGCAGGGATGATGCCTATCAATTTCATGGTGTTACGGGTGCTACTTTGAGTGAGGTTCCTTCTGTGGAAATAACCACTATAGCGATACCCTTTTCAATAAACGCACTGCGTGTATAGGCGTCATAAACATCACCATCAATTAATATTTTACCGCTGGGTCTTAAGACACTTGCGGTGATTCCTATTTTTCCTATCATCAGCTGACTATTGGAAGTAGCAGTAAAACCAGAAGAACTACTTTGAACCTCTTTGAGCGCCACTCGATCAAAGAATTTGGTAGCGGTCATTTTGATACCCAAAGTAACCAAAACAACCAAAGAGCCCATAATCCCGGCTATCGTCGTGGCAAAGGCTTTGAAAATAGTAGGTGCTTCAATTAGGTCAAAATCTAAGCCATCATTATCTACCATAACCAAGGTTAATGCGCTAATAATAAAAATTAAGCCTAGGATTCCTGCCAAACCAAAACCAGGGATCACAAAGATTTCTAAGACAAGCAACAAAACCCCCGCGATAAATAAAAGCACTTCCCAGTTTTCAGCAAGACCATTGAGATAATAGGGGGTAAAGTAAAGTAATGCCGCAACAAAGGATGCCGCAATGGGAAATCCAATCCCAGGCGTTTGAAGCTCAAAATAAATCCCCCCGATGATGATTAATATCAAAAGACCACTGACAAAAGGATTTAAAAATAAAGCGATTAATTGCTCAATTGTATCTAATTCGAATACCTCAATTTGATAATTACTGATACCGGATCGATTCATAATCTCCGTGATGCTCGTTACTTGGGCCTCACAAAAGCCATAAGTAATTGCTTCTGAAACCGAAAAAGTCAACACCTTACCGGGACCCGCGATAGAATCTAAATTAATGTCTTCATCAACCATGGCTTCAGCTATCTCGGGATTGCGACCCCTGGCTTCCGCGGTAGATCTCATGATGGATCTCATGTAAGATTGATATTTGTCAGGTGCGACTTCCCCTTGGCCAGTAACCACAGTTGCGGCACCGATACTGGATCCAGCCGACATATAAATGCTATCGCAAGCAATGGAGATCAAGGCGCCCGCTGAGGCGGCATCTTTGTTGATAAACGCGTAGATCGGTTTCTTGAAATTTAAGATGCGGGTACGGATTTCATCTGCATCATTTAAAGCGCCACCATAAGTGTCCAATTCGATAATTACATAATCGACATTAAGTTCCTCGGCTTTTTCAAATCCCAATTCAATATATCTATTGGTTCTTGGGTCTATATCCGTCAATACTTTGAGATGCATCACAATGGGAGGATCATTTTGTCCTAATCCGATGTGTGTGGACAAAAAAGCAAGGATAATGACGAAAATATGTTTCATATTTGACATTGAAAGCATCTTAGTTAATTTTGGCTAAAAGTACAACAGACAAATTGATTTTCTTATCAGAAGCAATTTTTTCATTTAAATTTCCTTACCCGATCTGGATGGTGAAAGTGGATTGTTTGCAGGGCTGCTTGGCAATTGAAGCCAGATCAGATCAGTCTATGGAGCATTCCTTTAGCATTCTTGATTTGAAGCATCTAAAGCTGACCGAAGTCACATTGCCGATCAAGTCAGATTGGTGGTTGACCTTATTGGGGTTAAGTGGTGGGCATCTTATTTTAGGACAATATAAAAATCAAAAAAACCCAGGACCCATTACTTTATGGGTTTATGATTGGATCAAGCAAGTCATGGTTCAAGAGATTGATCATTTTCAATTAAATGAATGTTCCGAATTTAATATTTATGGAAAAGCGCTGAAAGGTACTCAATCAGAAGAGATCCATATTAAATTAAATAACCTTCAATCGGGTGAGGAATTGAGTTTTCCTGAGACTTTCAAAATAGGTAGCCCATCATTTGATACAGTAGCCGCCTACCTAAACACCCAAGACCGCCTTATTTTGTATGAAGTAGCTTATCTGGAAATAGGAGATCATATCCTTATGAATTATTATTATCAAGATGGAGATTCACTAAATAAAAGTCTTGTTTGGTTGGCCAATGAACAATTGGTGATACATGAGGACATTGATCAAAATATGAAAGGGATATCTTCCGAAAGTTTTATTGTATTGGGAAAGAAGTTGATATTTGTATCAAATCGAAACAATCTTAAAGTATATGATCTTTAGAAATATTCTCCTCACGGCACTTTTGATTTTTAGTTGGTCAGCAAAGGCTTTGGATTCACTAATGGTAACACAAAAGCAGGGTGTCTATTTTATTATTCATGAGGTAGACAAAGGAGAGACCGCATATGGAATCGCCAGAAGGTATCATATTTCAAATAAAGATTTGAGGGAGACAAATGAGCTATCCAATGATGAATTGAGATTGGGGCAACTGCTCCAAATCCCTTTTATCCCAGAAAAGGCTACAGACTCTTTGAAAAAAGACATTCTTGTCAAGAATAGACATCAGGTGGCCAAAGGAGAAACACTATACGCGATAGCGCTTCATTACAATACCCCTATACAATCCTTACGTGATTGGAATAAATTGTCCAGTGATGAGTTATCAATAGGTCAGTATTTGATCTTAGTTGATAGTGAAAATGAATCAACGACAGCGTCAATTGCTGATTTAATTGAAGAAGACCTCATTTATATTGTTCAGAATGGTGAAAATTTAGTGGAGATTTCCAGTAAGTTCAAAATATCAGAAGACAGCATAAGATCTTATAATAATCTTAAAAATAACCGACTAAAAACGGGTCAAAAGTTGAATATCCCATTGGTCGTATCAAAAGAAATTGATATGGCGAGTATAGGACAGGTGCCTAACTATATAGACACTGAATACGGATCCAAAATTCTTTACTACGAGGAGGGGGGTGTCACGCGCTGTACCGAAGAAGGCATCGTACGTAAAATTGCCTCCGAATTGACCACCACTAAATACCTAGCATTACATAGAGAATTACCTATTGGGACGATTTTTCAAGTAATTAACTTAATGAATAATAGTGCAGTCTATGTGAGGGTGGTGGGTAAGCTTCAAGCAACTGGATTGAATGAAAATGTATTGTTAAGAATAACGGAAAACACCTTTACGGCCTTAGGTATTAGAGATGAGCAAGGGCGCGTGAAAATCATCTATTTTAAGTAGTGAATGAACAAATCCTTTCTACGGTCATGCATTGTAGGGTAGGTTGTTTAAACCAGCATTTGATGCTGGTGTTATATTTAATTTAATAAATCAGGCTATGAGAGTTTTTTTAGCGTTTTTTCTGGTATTAAACCTAAGCGCACAGGCGCAATATTTCCCACCGGCGGCAGCGATTTGGCAAAATAAGGATCCCAATAGTCTTGGGCTTTCAGCACCGCGGTTGAATGACGCGTTAGCTTTTGCAGGGCAACATGAATATAGCGGTTCACGTGATTTGCGCATGGCCATTTTGGAAGGCTTTAAAAATGAGCCCTATCATGAGATTTTGGGACCTACAAAAAAGAGGGGTGGCCCAACAGGATTGATACTTAAGTCAGGCTATATCGTGGCACAATGGGGTGATATCGATCGCGTAGACATGACTTTTTCAGTGACCAAGAGTTTTTTGTCTACCATCTATGGCTTGGCAGAAGATAGAGACATGATAAGCGACATAGATGATTTTGTGGCCAATTATGTTTGGGATGGTACCTTTGAAGGTGCCCATAATGGTCAAGTCACTTGGAGGCATCTATTGACGCAATCTTCAGATTGGAGTGGTGCCTTTTTTGGAGTTCAAGATTGGGCAGATCGACCACCCAAAACAGGAAGCTTAGACGATTGGAAAAACCGTGATTTTAAAACACCGGGAACATTTTTTGAATATAATGATGTAAGGGTCAACGTACTGGCGTATAGCTTACTGCAAGTATGGCGTAGGTCATTGCCAGAGGTGTTGAAAACCGAACTAATGGATCCAATAGGCGCCACTAGTACTTGGAGATGGTACGGTTATGACCGTGCTTGGACAGATCTTGATGGATATAAGGTACAAACGGTTAGTGGTGGTGGGCATTCGGGTGGAGGTCTCTTTATAAGTGCAAGAGATCAAGCTAGATTCGGACTGCTTTTTTCTAGAAATGGCAGCTGGGAGGGCAAGCAACTTCTTTCCGGGAATTGGATCGATCAAGTACGGACTTCTTCTCAAGCCAATGAAAGTTATGGATACATGTGGTGGCTGAATAAAGGAGATCGGAAATGGGCGGGGGTTTCGGATGAATCTATTTATTATGCATCTGGTTTTGGTGGCAATTTCATCGTCATTGATAATAAAAACGATTTGGTCATCGTGACCAGGTGGTTGGAGCCATCGCAGATCGGGACTATGGTAGAACTTGTGCAAAAAGCAGTAAAGTGATAGGTCCCATATTTTCATCATCTCCACCCATTTGGACTTAAAAAACATGCCTTTGAATTGTTTATTTAACGCTGTTTTGTGAAGAATAATGAATTAAAGGAATTCCTGGATGAAAAGGTCTTTTTATACAATAGAAAGTCTTTTATCGCTGCCGATCCGGTTAGTATCCCCCATGAATTTTCAATAAAGCAAGATATTGAGATTTCAGGCTTATTTGCAGCCGTATTTGCCTGGGGAATACGCAAGACCATCATTGCCAAGTGTCACGAATTGATGGCGTTAATGGATCATCGACCGTATGAATTTATCCTTAATCATAGTCCCACCGATTTAAAGTCATTCCTGAAATTCAAGCACCGCACATTCAATACGACGGATACCCTATATTTTATTCATTGGTTGAAATGGTATTATTCACATAATGATACTTTGGAAACGGCCTTCATTCAAGAGGGAAAAGACATGTACCATTCCTTGAAGGGATTTCATGAGCTTTTTTTTTCATTGGAAGACGCTCCTGATCGAACGCGCAAACACCTTCAAACACCTGAGAGAAGATCGGCTTGTAAAAGAATAAACATGTACCTACGATGGATGGTGAGAACGGACGACTGCGGTGTCGATTTTGGTTTATGGAAACGACTTTCACCTGCCAATCTTATTTGTCCGTGCGATGTACACGTCGACCGCATTGCTCGTAAGCTTCAATTAATTTCCAGAAAGCAAACGGACTGGTTGACAGCCGTGCAACTTACCGAGAATCTAAAGAAGATGGACCCTTATGACCCAGTCAAATACGATTTTGCCCTTTTTGGATTAGGCGTTATTGAAAAATTTTGAAGGTTATAGCCCCCAATCTTGCGGAGCTTCGCGCCATTTATTGAGGGTAATCGCCACAGCTTCGTTTATATACCCTTGAGCAACAGCCAGTTCAATGAGCAACGTATATTCACTCAAATAGACCAAGGAAACTTTGTCATTGGAGAAGTTTTGTTGTGCGATGGGGAAGCCGTAATTAAATATAGCCGTCATACCGAGTACGTCAATTTCTGACGCTTTCAATGCTTTTACTGCTGCAAGCGAACTACCACCGCTTGAAACCAAATCTTCCAAGACGACTACTTTTTGACCTTTTATCGCCTTTCCCTCGATTTGGTTACTTAATCCATGGGCTTTGGCACTAGAACGAACGTATATAAAAGGGAGATTAAGCGCTTCAGCTACTAGGGCTCCTTGTGGAATGCCCGCAGTGGCTACCCCAGCGATTGCTTCCGCGTCGGGATAGTAGTGCCTGATAAGATGAGCGAAGCTATCTTTTATTTGTTTTCTTACCTCAGGGAATGACAAACTCAAGCGGTTGTCACAATATATAGGAGATTTCCATCCCGAAGCCCATGTAAATGGCTCATTAGGTTGAAGTTTAATAGCTTGTATTCGCAATAATTGACTTGCGATTTCAAGTCCCAACTTTTTATCAAAACATTCGTAAAGCATTTTTTAAAATTAATAGTTAATAGAACCCGTTTATCTTGCAAATGTGCTTGGTTAAAGCCATTATTACACTCTTAAATTGATACAATTTTAGTGAAAATTTTCATCAACGATATTCCGGTATATTTATTGAAGCCCGATCAAATCAAGGAAAAAGCTTTTTATGGCTTAATTTTAGATTCAAAGTTTCAGAAATTAAAGCCCAGGGAGTTTTTGGATGACGTTTTGATCATTAATGCCTTGCCCTTGCAAGTAGAGGAGTTATTGCAATTAATGACCGATAAAGTTTTTAAGAACGTCGATTCAATAACTATTTCTTCTGACAAGCGTTCAGATCTTGTCGATTTTATAAAGACCAAATTCACGGTAATTCATGCGTGTGGGGGGGTGGTAGACAAGGAGGGTAAGACGTTATTGATTCATCGCAATGGACTTTGGGATCTACCGAAAGGAAAGATGGAAAAAAAAGAGAGCAAACCAAAATGCGCCTTACGAGAAGTACAAGAAGAGACCGGTGTGCTAGTGTCAATTGAAGCCAAAATATGCCACACATGGCATACCTATACTAGGAATGAGAAGTATATATTAAAGAAGACTCATTGGTATCAAATGAACTGTATAGACGATTCAAATATTGGCCCACAAATCGAAGAAGGGATAGATAATGCCCAATGGATGAGTCTCACACAAGCTAGGGCGGCGCTCTATGATTCTTATAGATCCGTGAGGGTGGTGATGCAAGAGTATCATAGACTACTCAAACAAGTGAACGAGTCTAAGGGATAAAGGGTAAAAAGCGCATAACATCGCCGCCGTACCTATGTACTTCTCTGATGATAGAAGAGTTTATATGGGCATACTGCGGTGAGGTGATCAGGAAAATCGTTTCCAAATGATCATTTAAGTGTCTGTTGATTTGTGAGATAGAGTTTTCATATTCAAAGTCTGTTGTATTTCTCAAACCGCGGATCAGAAACTTAGCGTTGTGTTTTTCGGCAACGTTGGCTGTCAACTCGTCATAAATGATGACGGATATTTTATCATTAGCCTCAAAATGTCGCTCAATCGCAGATTTCATTTTATCAACATCAAAATAGCGTACCTTTTTGGAATTATGGCCTATTGCGATAATGACCTTATCAAACAAACCCAAGGACCTTTCTACAATATCTAGGTGCCCTTTTGTAAAAGGGTCAAAGGAACCAGGAAATAGTCCGATATTTTCCATCAACACGAATAGATGTTGAACAGATCGAAATGCTCATGATCAAATAGCTCATCAAATTGATATCCAAATTTCAACTCTTTGGGTCGTTTACCTAGCGCAACATGACGAACGTATTTTTTTATTAGTAAGATAAGATCAGAATTTTCGGTGAAGTTTCCCCAAAATATGGTTTTGGTCTGACGTTGATCCAAACTTAACTCTTGAAATACCAACATGATATAGCGCAGAAAATCATCATTACTTTTCATTGAAAATTGATTGTAATAATGCAGGTTGCTGTTTGCGAAAATTAAAACATGAAAAACCCCTCTATCCACAGAGATAAATAGTTCCTTATCAACATCCTGTTGGATTTTCCTGATTCCTTCAATTAAGGCACTGCCTTGATGTAAAATGATAAGCTTTTTGAGTTTGTAGATAGATTTTAGCCACTGTAATATCCTGAAATCCCCAACATAGATATTGACTAGTTTGAGCTCAGAATGTTCATAATGATGCGTTGTTTCTATGGTAGTATTGATACGGCTGTTTACCTCTAGATAATCAAGATTTGAAGTTTCTTCATATAGATTATTGGGGACCAAAGTGTATTTATGTGTTTTGAAAGCGACCCTAATCGTCTTCCAAAAACCTGCCATCAGAACGTGATTGTTTTTAAATATTTCCATCAAGGCATGAACCCTTGAATTGACGGTCTTGACAGATTCAAATAAATAACTTTCAAATAAGACGACCCTTTGATTTTGGTTGACGATGCAAAACTGAAAATCATTCAGGCCAATCATTAGGGATAATTCATAGTTGTGCATGTCTTCGGTATTGAAGACATCATCTTTTATCCTTTTTAAAAGAAGATAGGAATGGCTTGCTTCTGGGTCCAATTTACTCCCAATTACCGGCTGTAGTAATGTTGGTTCTAGATCCAAATCTAAGTGGTTTTTTGATATTTATCTCACTGTCTTCGTTTCTAGTTGGATCAATAGGAGAGGGATTCCAAACTTCAATAGCATCCACCATTAAGTTTGATCTTTTGATCTTATCTGTCCAAATATTGAATTTTACTTTGGGTGTTATGCCTGGTACGTAAGGGAGATCAGCCAAATTGAATTTCGGAAATCTCACAGTGTTGAACAACGAATCCCTGACACCTACTGTACCGAGCGTATCAATTTCTACATAAGTACTGTCTCCTCCATATTCCAATGGAATAATAGTTTCTGTACGCTGGGTAATATAAAATGAACCAGAATCAATAAAATTTAATAATTGATCCCAATCGCTGGTATACGAACCTTTAACTGATTTATAGCCAATTTCTGCATCCCGGATCATTTTTAACCGTCCAATGACGGCTGTTTCCATGGTTGCAATTCTTTTAGATTCTACGATACTTGTGTTTATCGAATTGAAAAGATAATAGGCCAAACCTACTGAGGTTAGCGCGAATATTATTGTGAAGATTTTAATCCTGGACATTTTTTAAAAATTTAAGTACAATTATAACAATTTTAAGCCTTCAAAAGAATGGCTAAGGCTCAAATATTTTGAAAAAAATAATAACCTCGTAGTTTATTAATTTGAGTGGCGTCAGAGCAGAATTGAAAGGCGTTATGTTTATTTAGATCATTTAATAGGTTGATCTCCTTATAGGGCATATATCGTGCATCCGATAAAATTTGCTCAACTAATTCTGGATCCCTACCCAATGCGAGTGTTCCGCCAGTTACTTTCACCTCAAAAAAGAGTTCAATAGCATGTACCTGGGTATCTTGGTATTCATTGGTGAAGCAATAATCACCTATTTCAACATCTAAATTGGTTTCTTCTTTAAACTCCCTGACCAATGCAGTCTTGGCATTTTCATTTTGATCTATGCCCCCACCTGGAGGTGCCCACAGAAAATCACCGCCGCCTATACCCTGGTGCTTTAGTAATAAAATGCCGTTTTTGGTTAAATGAAGACCGCAAACCCTCACGCGAGGGCTTTTATTCATAAAATTTTTGAGATCATAATCCATTATTGTGCTAAAATGATTAATCAATTCGATAAATTTACCATGTCAATTATTTTAACTGTAGAAAAACATGAAAAGATATACGTTTATAGCTGCGTTGTTTATTGCGTTCAATTCCTTCGCTCAGGATGCAGCAGTATTTGAAGGCCCGGTCAATGGTCCTAAGATCAGCTTTGTCGAAGAAAAATTTGAATTTGGTGACATCGTACAGGGAACCGTTGTCGAGCATGTTTTTGAATTTACCAATACGGGTACGGCCCCTTTAATCCTCCAGGATGTACGGACTACCTGTGGTTGTACGGTTCCTGTTTGGCCGAGAGAGCCTATTCCTGCGGGAGAAAAATCCAAATTGACAGTTAAATTTAACAGCACTGGTAAGGTAGGCGTACAGAACAAGGTGATCACTATCCTATCAAATGCTGTTAATCAGTCTTCAAGAGTGATGATCGTCACCAATGTGACGCCTAAGCCGTCATAAGGTTAGTAGGCAGTCTTGGATATCGCATAAGTCAATCGTAACCAGCCGATCATAAATGACAGCCCACCCATTGGTGCTAAGGCGCCAAAAAAAGTCAGGTTGGTGAGAGACAACGCGATTAGGGAGCCAGAGAAGAATAGGATACCTAAAACGAATAGCCCGGCGATGACTTTGGCATTTTTCAAGGTTATACCTGCGATTAATACAGCCAAAGAGTGAAAAATAAGATAGTTCATTGCGGTATTAAAGGTGTCTGTTCTACCATTTTCGATAAGTATTGTCTTTAATAAATGAGCACCGAAGGCGCCGATAAGCACTGATGAGGCGCACAACAAGGCGCCCAATACCATGACATTTTTATGCATTATTTCTTGATTTAATTTGGATCAATCATTAGTAACCTCAAATATCTCTTTTTATCAGTTAAAAAACTTACGCTTTTAGCAGTAGTTCTCCCCTTTAAATTAAATAAGTTTGGCTGCCGTGCTGCGTCGCTCCTCAAACAGGTTATTTG
>TARA_B110000503_G_scaffold34975_1_pt1 | contig 24473 bp, 28 predicted proteins | sample TARA_B110000503 | Tara Oceans TARA_B110000503 (sample SAMEA4397472) | marine metagenome | biome: Polar Biome; feature: [SRF] surface water layer (ENVO:00010504); material: water (ENVO:00002006), including particulate matter (ENVO:01000060) such as... | depth 5 m | reverse complement strand
TTGGCGCTCCAATAGGACAAACTCTTCCTTTCCGCAGTGTCTCTAGGCACTCGCAGCGCAAAATATCCACATTCTTATAACTTACTGTTTTATAACAATTTTATACTGTCTTAAGCACTTTTTTTCGAGTGGAAACCTGGGGGCTTAAATAGACTTGTTTAAGGCCTTGTAAAATATCTTGACAAAGCTAAAAAAAAGTAGATTATGCGCGAACTTTTCAGCAGCTCAGAAAAAATCTAGCAGGCCATTGTGGTCTTGAATGCTGATGAAATATCTCAGGAATATTGATTTATAAACGAACTCAGAATTGATTTGAGCTCCCCAACCAGGTGAAACGTCATGGTGCATAATCCCGCAGAGCCAGTGAATCGCGATGTCACTTATATTGCAGCAGAGTTACACCAGCCAGTTGGTCCTACCAGCAGAGTTGGACGTTTAGCCATGGAGTTGGCCACTGAGAAAAAACGCCTAATGGATGAGCTTAAAGAAGTTCAGGCGGAAAATGATGACCTTAAATCTACTACGCCTACGGGGACTGTAGATTGGTATGTTAAATGGGTGGCGACCTTTCTTTCCGTTGGTGGCATTTTCTTGATGTCTGCAGGTTTCGTTGTTCAGGGACAAATTGCCTATATTTTGAGCGCTGCAGGTTGGGTATTTGTTGGTATGCAATGGAGTGATCGAGCGATCATGATAGGTAGCTCTATTAGTGCTACGGCAGTCATGATGAATTTCGTTAGTTCATTTCAATAATAGGCATAAAATATTCTGTGCCTTTGGTACACCCAGTGATCGTGATGGGGCTGGCATCGCCTGTGGCAGGAAATGTTACCGCACTTGTGCCTGTGATCGTCGACACATTATTCGAGTTGCCTTAGTAGTTTAGATATTGCCGGCCGCCATTAGCTAACGATATCATTCTGCCTGCCAACAGCTATATTTATGTAGGCGCCTCTCCCTAGATCACGATAGCTGCGATTGAATCAATAGTGCTTTGCCCTATTAAGTGTCGTCCACGATTGGATAAATCGGTCTCTACAAGCCCGCTCATCCGAGAACCGTTGAGCCTGCGTGGCGGCTTTGGACCGTCGCTTCACTCGCTCTCTTACTCCTTGTTTGCTCAATGCTCGCGCACAACTCGACATCGTTGTAGGTATTCAGTTCTTACAATGTTCTGGGATAGAATATTCCCCTTCAACTACGCACCATAACACTCCTCCAGAGGGTTTATATTTTATCGTTTTTCCAGATTTATTATAGTCGGAGCATATGGTTAATATCAGAGGTGGTGCATATTCCAGAACGTCAGGGGCGCACAACATACTACTAATAACTGGAGTTTCACCTCTGTCGTTAAAATCACCGATCTCTTGTTCTGCTCCGACTGCCAATTCTGAAATTTCTGAGGGAGGCATATTGGCAAAGTCTTCGGCCTGTTGAAGCATCATTTCCATAAAAGCCTTACGCATATATGGATTGTCTTGATAGTCACTTATAGCTTCTTTTAGCGCAGGAAGATTTTCATTTACTTCATTTACTATTTCTAACATTTGTTTTTCGTTGGCTCCAACTTCAGCGACATCACCAGAATATGATTCAACGCTAATGATTAATATGCTTAGTAGCACTATTGATGTAAATATATTCATCACTATCTTCTAAGAACTTAAGTGCTCATTTTTTTAACCCGCCAACACCAGTGTAGACTGAATTAGACACAATGAAATACGGTCCTTAACAGACCCTATTTCACTCGTTTCATCTATTAAATAGTTATCACTATAAAACAGTAGGTTATCTCTGAATAGCTAAGGCATAGAATACACTTTCATACGCGCCTGAGAGCTCCAAATTCTCTCTTCGAGGCATCACTGAGTCTGGTGTTTAAATATTTGAAATCAGGATGCGGCGAAGTCCAGTTTCCGAGACACCTCTGAATCCCCTGCCCTAGCTTACAGTGAGTCCCGGCCCGCGCCCGAGTGCGTCATCTGTGCGACCACCACTATCCCGGGCGCCCCGGGGCCATTGCCTCCCTGCTTATACGAGTACAGTGTCGGCACAATAGGCTAGAATATCCCGGGCGTCTGCTTGCCACTCAAAGCGGACTCATTGTTATGCTTCTAGTGAGAAAATTATGCATTCTGAAAGACTGTCGGCCATTGAAGACATTAAGGTGTTGAAGGCACGTTACTTTCGATACATGGATACCAAGCAATGGGACAAGTTGAGAACGGTGTTCACATCAGATCTGGTGGCGGATTTTCGAGAGGGGCCGGGAGATCTTTCTCACGGTCGCGATGTCTATATGGAGATGTTAATCGGCGCAATTGGAGACGCTATAACCGTGCACCACGGACATACCCCAGAGATAACGCTGCTAAGTGATGTCGCGGCAGAGGGTATTTGGGCGATGTACGATATAGTTGACCACCCACAGTTTTTGCTCGAGGGTTGGGGGCATTACCACGAAAAATATCGAGCGGACAGCGACGGCAACTGGCGTATCGCCGAACTCAAGTTAACTCGATTGAAACTCAATTTCAGTGACAAAAAGCCCTTGCTCTGACAACACTCACTCTGCGTGCATAGTGCTGTGTATACATTTTCTCCGTCTTACCTAACGAGATTTACAGAATGCTCTATTTTGAAGATATTCAGTTGGACGTGCGACAAGAATCAACGTCCACTACCTTGACGAAAGAGAACATCATTAGCTTTGCAAAAGAGTATGACCCTCAACCCTTTCATATCGATGAAGAAGCCGCCAAAGACTACCCGTTTGGGCTCATAGCCTCAGGTGCCCATACTTACGCGATAAGTTTGAAGCTATGGAATACTATTTCTGCAGAAACAGTTGCCTCTATTGGCGGACTGGGTATCGATAAAATGCGCTTATCTCACCCTGTTAAACCTGGAGATCAATTGAGGGTGCAGACATACAATGAGAGCAAAAGGCAATCAAAAAGTCGGCCTGAATACGGAATACTGGTCAGCCAAGTTAATGTCATTAATCAGAATAATGAGATTGTCCTGAGTTATAAAACGGCAGCCCTTATTGCGAAAAAACCGTTACCATAACTATCACCCGCCGCTATGATCGCCTCTATAGAGCCTATAGAGCTTTTTAGCTCCCTCAAATCTGCTAAGCTGGGCGAAATAGCGCTACTGCACAGGAGTTCGTCATGAGCCAATGCCCTTATATCAATTTACTGGGACTGGATACCTACGTTAACGGTATGCCCTATGCCGAGCTGGCGAAAATTCGCGCAGCAGGCTCCATGGTGAAAATGGATGACCCCGAGAACGGCGTCCCTTACTGGGCAGTCGTAAAGCGCGACGCACTGGACTATGTCTCCCAAAACCCGACATTATTCTCGTCTAATGAGCAGGGGCCCTTCCCCACCGAGGTCCCTCCCGGGCAGGAAGAGATCAACCAGATTATGCTCGACAACTTCATTATTGCCATGGATCCACCCAAACACATGAAGTATCGCAAGGTCGTGCGGGACGCATTTACACCCAAAGCGGTGGGAGAAATGGAGCCGTGGTTACGTCAACACGCTAAAGACATCATTGACCGGGTTGCTGCGCGCGGCGAATGCGAGTTTGTCGAGGAAGTTGCCGCCGAGTTGCCGTTAATGGCCATACTTGAAATTCTTGGCGTACCGCAGAAAGACCGCAAGCAATTTTTCAGCTGGACCAACATCATGGCTTTTGCGGACGACCCTGACATCGCTACGTCTCTGGAAGAGGCCCAGGCAGCTAGCTTCGAAGTGATTGCCTACGCAATGGCGCTGGCGGCTGAGCAGCGCAAAAACCCTACCAGCACTGCAGTACAGGCGCTGCTCAATGGCGAAGTCGATGGCGAAAAGATGAGCGAAGAGCTATTCGCTTGGATGTTCATCCTGATTATGGTCGGAGGCAACGAAAGTACTCGCACCGCAATAGCACACGGCATGCGCCTGCTAATGGAGAATCCCGACCAGTTGCAGCACCTAGTTGATCACCCCGAGAATATCTCACAGGCGGTAGAGGAGATGCTGCGCTACAACACGGCCTTTATTGCGATGCGGCGCACCGCCACACAAGACGTCGAATGGAACGGTCACAATATCAAAAGGGGCGACAAGGTAATCTTGCACTATCACGCGGTGAATCACGATGAGGATGCATTCGGAGACGATGCGATGGTATTCGATATTCACCGTCATCAGCGCATTCCAAATTTACGCGGTGAGATACGTTCCTTTGGGGTGGGCGAACATTTCTGCCTGGGCATGAGCCTAGCGCGTCTGGAGATGAACATTATGTTCGAGGAGATAATCCCACGCCTGCGAAATGCAAAACTTGCTGGCGATACCACCTATATGCGTTCTTACTTTATCAATACCATCAAGGCCATGCCGATTACATTCGACCCCCAGTGAAGTACCTGACGCAGCGTGCTATTTCTTGCCCGTAAAATGGCGTCTAAGGAAAACACATCAAGAGGCGTGGGAACGCGTTTCGCGAACCTTTCAACAGCGTTGGCTGCCAATTCCTGTGGGTTAACGTAGCCGCTATCGTTCGACCGACAATTTTTCTTGTTGCCATCTATCCAGAAATCGCCAAAGTGTGGCGCAGACCAGCGCATGATCGATGGTACCATCCAACAAAAGCAGTCTGAGGCGATCAATCGGGACAAGCTCTACTTCAGTCTTTTCTGTTTCGCTATGGTTCGTTATCGGCCTGTACTCAGAGGCATGACCGTAGAAGGTATGCAAACTATTATTAAACAGAGCTGGGTTGGGGTTCAACTCACCCAAACTGTACGATTTCTTCACCAAGTACCCTGTCTCCTCATGACATTCCCGAGCAGCAGCTTTGCGTGGTTCCTCTCCAGCATTCACCATGCCCCCTGGTATCTCAAGCGTGACACGTTGACTCCCGTGGCGGTATTGACGAATCATCACAACCTCATTGTGCTCAGTGATGGGCACCAGATTGACCCACTTCAAGCTATCGATGAAGACAAATCGATGCTCTTTTTCTGTGTAGGGAGAAACATCAGTCGCTTCGCAAAAATCGAATATTCGTGTCTTTTGCAAAACCTGACTTTCTTTACGCGTCCAACTTTTTATCATGATTCCTACAATGTTGGTAGTTCAAGGTACAAGTTCGCTATACAATATGCTCTTGGAGAACATCCTATGCCGCCACTGCCGCGCTGCGGCTTATTCACTCTCGGGGATAGGTGCGCGGCTATATAGCCTGACAATTAAATGGCGGAACCTTCCCTTTGGATAGCAATCCATGCTTCTATTTTTCCCCCGACTTTAATCGGTAGCACTCTCCAGTACATGATAAAGGGTGTGCCATCCTTTTTATAATTGATTGCTTTTCCCTCAAATTTTCCGCCCGATTGGAGCGCCTCCGTCAGACGATTGATGACTTTTTTGTCAGTACCCGGGCCCTGCAGGATCCGGGGGGTTTTTCCTATAACCGCAGACGGATCATGTCCGGTGAGCTTTTTAAATGCTTTATTGGCGTAGGTGATCTTTCCACTGGCCGTCGCGTCCGTTATCAATATGGAGTCGAAGCTATTCGCCGCAAGCACCTTCAGCAGGGTCAGGCTAGTTTCAGTGTTACCAAGCGTTGTCTCAATTGCAGATGCCATTTTACACTCTCGTTGTTGGTGGGGTAACTCATGTATACGGACCGAGGGCACACTGGGATCACTCCCTACTGAAAAATTAACGCTCGTGGGGCTGAAAAAATTGCCTGAGCACTTGACGCACAAGCATTGTCATTTGCCCGCATCTTTTGAAGAGGGCAAGGGTACTATCTAAACGAAGAGTACTACTTGTATTTCTGTACCGTTTGGTACAGAATACCTGTTCTTTCTTCATCGAGACCGCAAATGGCTAGGCCCACCGAATTCGATCGCACTAAAGCCTTGGAAGCTGCCATGAAACTTTTCTGGGTCCGGGGTTTTATAGCAACCTCGCTGCCCGACCTGCTTGACGTCATGGGTATAGCGCGCTCCAGTTTTTACGCCAGCTTCCACACCAAGCGAGATTTGTTCACAGAGTGTCTGGAACTGTTCGGAGATCGTACCCTAGCGATGATTAACGAAGACGCCAAATCACTGCATCCCAGCGCACTGCCCCGCGCTTTTTTCGAATCTACCGTGCTGAATGTGCCTAAGCGCAAGGCAAAGCAGGGCTGCATGATGGTGAATGCCGTACTGGAACTAGCCGATACAGATCCAGAACTCAATCAGCTGGCGACACAAAAACTCAGCTCGATTGAACAAGCCTTTGCAACAGCCTTTTCACTGGCGCAGAAAAACGGCGAACTGGATACTACACACAGCTCTAAAGAACTGGCCAGCTTAGTGATGACAATTAACCTAGGACTGCGGGTACTAAGCCGTCAAAATAAATCTCGAGAAGAACTCGAATCTATTATCGAAAACAGCTTGGCCCTACTCGGACTAGCTGCTTGAATCCTAATGCAGGTATAAGGAAGCCTTACTATGTTGTCTGAAACCATGTCCTACGAGAAAAAATTTGCCTCGGTCAAGGGCAAGCAAATTGCCTATGTCGAGGAAGGCAGCGGCGATCCTATTGTATTGCTACACGGTAACCCAACCTCTTCTTTTTTGTGGCGCAATGTGATTCCCGAGCTTGTCGAGTCTGGCCGGGTCATTGTCCCTGACCTGATTGGACAGGGTGATTCGGAAAAACTTCCCGCGAACGAAGGACCAGAGCGTTACACCCTGGAAGTCGCTTACAGTTATGTTGATGGTCTGCTGGAAAGCATTGGCGCCAACGAAAATGTTACGCTGGTTATTCATGATTGGGGTACCGGCGTTGGTTTTCTCTGGGCAATGCGTCATCCAGCTGCAGTAAAGGGTGTCGCCTACATGGAAGGTATTGTTAAGCCGGTCAGCTGGAGTGATTGGCCTGAAAGCGCAGTGGGAATCTTTAAAGGCTTCCGCTCGGACAAAGGCGAGGATCTAATCCTCAACCGCAATATGTTTATCGAGGGCGTACTACCATCATCTGTCATCCGACCATTAAGCAATACAGAGATGGATGCCTATCGTGCACCTCATCTTGAGACAGACGATCGACAACCACTGCTGAACTGGCCACGGCAGATCCCCATCGAAGGTGAACCCGAGGACGTGGTTGCCCTGGTGAACGAATACGGCGCTTTCATGGCCGCCAGCGATATACCAAAGTTATTCATCAATGCAGACCCCGGTTCCATTCTTGTGGGGGCACAGCGCGAATTTTGTCGCAGCTGGCCGAATCAGCAGGAAGTGACCGTGAAGGGCCTCCATTTTATACAGGAAGACTCACCCATTGAGATTGGCCAAGCAGTGGCCAATTGGTTAAAAGCCCTCTAGCCAACCCAGTCCCACAAAGAAACCAAAAGGATCAAAATAATGTCAGATACAGCCGTGTATATCATTGCCAACCTCGTAACGCACGACAAGGAGGAGTACTTAAAGTATGAGAAGGGGTTTTTCCCACTGTTAAAAAAACACGGTGGCTCCTTCATCACCTATGACGATAATATCAAACATATGGAAGGTACCGAGCCCAGGCCCGGTCGCATCGTAATGTTTCAATTCCCTTCAGAGTCCGCCGCCGAGACCTGGTACAACGACCCAGACTATCAGGCCCTCTCTGAACACCGCAGGGCGGGGGCAGAACTAAAGTCACTGACCATGGTGCACGGACTTCCACCGAGGAAGTAGCTGCAGCTATCACCTGAATTGTTCGCCCACCAAGGTGGGCGAATTTCCGATCCAAAAGAAAGCTAGTGTGCGCCTTCCAGCGTGGGTGTTTTTAGGGTGCCAGATACAAACTTCTTGGTGGGATGTTTCATGCGATTGCGTCTCTAACGAAGTTGACTCTATTGGCGCATTGACTGAAATAAAATTGCCCCTAAAATAGACAATGCTAGCGATAGTACGCTGGGGACGTTAGAGTGCCTGCTCTACCGATGAGAGGATTCTCGCATGACCAGTCTCATACGCCAGATCATACAGGCGTTTTCAATGCTCTGGCCTGTGAGGAATATATTGCAGACAGTCATTGAGGTCTAAGGCGTGAATATTGGTATCGACGCGACCTGCTGGTGGAATAATCGTGGGTTCGGCCGATTTACCCGGGGGCTCTTAACCGCGCTATTCGAGCTAGATACAAATCATCACTACACCCTGTTTACCGACCAACCGATGGCTGACGTCTCACGCTTTAGCCATGTCTCAGTTATTGAAGTTCACTCCTCGCGTCCCACAACGGAAGCGGCTGTTGCTGACAGCAATAGATCGCCCTTTGATATGCTAAGACTGTATCGCGCCGTGGCGGGAGCGCCCCTTGATATTATGTACTTTCCTGCGGTGTACTCCTGGTTTCCGGCACCGCTAAGTTTACCCACCGTAGTCACGGTCCATGATGCTATTGCTGAGCACTATCCCAAGCTTATCTTCTCATCTTGGCGGAGCCGTTTTTTTTGGACACTGAAAATCAAGCTGGCGATTTGGAATAGCGATCGCATACTTACCATGTCGGAAGCCGCAAAAGAGGAAATAGTCGAGTATATCGGTGCGCGTGCTGAGTTGATTGATATCGCGAGTGAAGCTCCCAATCCACTGTTTCGCAGAACCACTGATCAAGTACTTATTGCAGCCGCGCGCGCGCGGGCAGGCCTACCCGAAGAGGCACCCATTATTGTTTATGTTGGAGGGCTCGCGCCGCATAAAAATTTGCACGGCCTTTTAGATGGCTTTGAACGCGCTAATTCGCGCGGTCATGCACAGGAGGTCCATGTGGCTCTGGTCGGTGATTTTGAAGGAGCCGGTTTCTTGTCCAATTATGGCAGTCTGTGGAGGCGAGTGGCGGAAAATCCCGAATTACGTAATCGGGTACATTTTACGGGCTACATCTCAGACGAGGACCTAGTCGCGCTCTACAGCTCCGCTATCGCCGTGGCAATGCCATCGTACTCGGAGGGGTTCGGACTGCCTGCTATCGAAGCAATGGCCTGTGCTACGCCAGTGTTATCCAGTAATCTTGGATCGTTGCCGGAAGTGGTGGGCGACGCAGGGATATATTTTGACCCTTTTGATGTTGATGCCATCGCACAATCGATAATAGAAATAGTCGAGAACACCGGCTTGAGGGAAGATCTTTCCGCCAAGGCGTTAGCAAGGGCGCCACAATTTACCTGGAGGCGGTCGGCAGAACTCACGCTGGCGCACCTCGAAAGACTTTACGAGAGCTAAGCGACGCAAGAAGATCCGCGAGAAAGGCCTCAATGCGATTTATCTCCAATAGCAGGCTTTTCACAATCAGGCTAAAATGGCCTTTTCTGACCATCCAGAAAACGCTAACGCCGCGTGCTTCAACATGGCTCAGCTTGCTGACCAAGGGTGAGGATATTCTGTTTGCCGCCTCTTCTTCTGTGCGCGATACAGTATGGCCATAACCCGACTGTCCAAATATTGCGATTTTCCCGGTGGATCTCCTTCGTATAGATTACGAAAAAATCCCACGTTCAACCTCAATTATTCGGTGGAGAGGGTTACTCGTTCCCCTCGCTTTACGCCTTCGACGGAGTTCAATTTATTTATCGCGTGTAACTACCCGCGTGGATTTTATGGGGCGATGGCGCAGGAAAATGACAAGCGCCAAAACAAAGGTAAAACCTTCCGCTACCGGTAGCGCTGCTACAAAACGGTGGTCGGATACCAGAAAGTAAAACAATAACAAGAAACCCGCAGGAAAAATCAGACTGTGGGATGCCGCGACCACGCCCGACTGAAAAGGCAGGTGTATGGCCGTGAGATAACCCGATATCAGCATGTTGAAACCAGCAAACAGGAATAGGGGCCAGACGTAGCTAACCAATTCTGTGGCCAATTCCACCATTTCTGTACTGTTCTTTTCATCCACAAAAAGGTGGACGAGCGGCTCGCTGGCCGTCGCAAGTAACGCGATAAAGGCGACACTGAACACTCCGATTACACAGCACGCAATTTGCAGGAATCCGCGGATACGATCACTTTTCCCCGCCCCAAAATTTTGGGAAATCATCACCTGAATGGTATCGGAGATGGCAAAAAACATCATAAACCCCAGCACCAAGAGATAGTTGACCACCGTAATGGCTGCCACACCGTTTACCCCCGCCCGCTGGATTAACATCCAGTTCAGGATAAACGCAATGATGGCCCCAGATACTGCGTTGATGAACTCTGAGACTCCGTTATAGGCCGCCTGAAAAACCTCTCTCCAGTTATTCTGGCGTAAGCTGAATCGAAGGCTTCGCTCAGGCCTGAAAAAGTAGATGAGCATTACCAACACGGGCAGTACCTCTGAAAGGCCAGTCGCAAAAGCAGCGCCCGCGAGGCCCCAGCCAAACACGGCAATAAACAGGTAATCCAACGCAATGTTGACCACGGCCCCTATGGCAAGCGCCGTAGCGGCCAGGTTTGGCATGCCATCCAAACGTATGAAAAAGTACAACACCAGTGTCAGCAGCTGGGCAAACAAAAACGGCACGATAACCCGATAGTATTCACTCATTGGAGAGAAAAGTTCTGGTGTTGCGCCTAGCCCGGCAAATATCTGCTCTTCTAGGGCGAGTCCCAGCATGATCACAGCGACGCCATAAACCGCTACGGACAGCAGTGTTTTACTAAAAATTGCGGAGGCTGCGGCTGTCTTCCCCTCCCCTAGATACTTGCCAGCGCGCACAGAACCACCGATAGAGAGCATCATGCCGATACCGAACAGCAGTGTCGTAATTGGAATGATGAGATTGACCGCCGCTAGAGCGCTGACGCCCTCATAGTTACCGATGAAGATGCCATCCACCAGCGAGGCGGATGTCATGGCAAAGAGCCCCAACAATGAAGGAATCAGATACTTGAAGAACGTGGGAACAATGGCGCCGTAAAGGGCGTCGTTGTCACTCGAAGGCTCACTGATCATCCGGGGTTTCGTCTTTGAAGTCTGGCGAATGGCATTGGGTGCTCATTTAGATTCCCCGTATTCTCAAAGAATAACAGCGCGTTGTCCACTAGGTCGCGAAAGCGCGCACTTCAGAGACCTAGATGCATTCGACAATGAAATAACCGACAATGAGACTGCTGAACAGTTAACTACAGAATAAGCAGAATCTGAAAATGACAAACAATGATATTTTACGTCGCCTGCGCTACGTCTTCGACTTCAATGATACGAAGATGATCGAGATCTTCGCATTGGCAGATGTCGACGTCAGGCGCGGTCATATTGTAGCTTGGCTCGTGAAAGATGATGATTCCACCTTTGAAGCGTGTAAGGATCACATGCTGGCCGCATTTTTAAATGGCTTAATCAACGACAAGCGCGGGAAAAAAGAGGGCGCCACGCCAAAACCTGAACGTCAAATTACAAACAATATTATTTTGATGAAATTAAAGATCGCATTGAATCTACAGTCGGAAGACATTATAGCGATTGCGAAGTTGGCCGGGTTTGTACTGTCTGCGCACGAGCTCAGTTCATTTATGCGTCGCCAGGGACACCGAAATTACCGCGAGTGTAAAGACCAGGTGCTGCGGAATTTTCTCAAGGGCTTGCAAATAGAGCTTCGGGGTGAAAAGACAGACATGCCCGCCAGTCATTCGCCCTATGGCAAGTGGATGCGCCCTGAACACTAAAATCCAATCATGTCGTCCTGCTATCAGCACCGCTTTCAGTTAGAATCAACAGCGGTCGAGATCAAGAAAATTGGTCTGTATTTGTTCCCATAACACTTTTTATGAATCCCGAGAGTCCTATGAGCACAACCTCCTTCAAAGATAAGACAGTCGTTATCACGGGTGCGTCTGCGGGCGTGGGTGCCGCTTGCGCACGTCTATTTGCTCGGCATGGCGCAAAACTGGTTCTCGTTGCCCGCGGGGAGGAGGCACTGAATACTTTTGCCGATACCTTGCGTGGACAGACGCAAGTGATGACGATGGCCATGGATGTCGCCAACGAGACTGCCTGCATCAAGTTGATCGAGGCGGCGGCCTCCAAATTCGGAGCGATACATGTACTGATTAACAATGCTGGCCTGCACCACCGAGGAGAGTTTGTGAGTCAAACTCCGGAAAATATGGCCCAGATGGTAGACGTCAATTTGCGCGCTCCTGTCTTTTTAACCGGGTTGGCGCTGCCACACATCAAGAAGTCCAACGGCGGAGCGGTAGTGATGGTGGGGTCCTTGGCGGGCCGCGCCCCGCTGCAGGGGGCGTCGACGTATGCGTCTACCAAAGCTGGCATCCGGGCGTTCGCTTACTCTCTGGCTGATGAACTCATGGGCACTGGCATCCATGTCGGAGTAGTCTCCCCCGGCCCTATCGATACTGCCTTCATTATGGATAGTATCGATGAGGTGGAAGATATTGTTTATTCACAACGGATGAGCAGCGCTGAAGAGGTTGCAAGTGCGGTGCTGGCAATCGCAGAGGGCGAGCAGGTCGAAATATCCCTTCCCGCCTCAGCCGGCTGGTTGACCACCCTAGGTTATCTGCTACCGGGGTTGCGCCGAGTGCTCCGTCCCGCGCTCTATGCAAAAGGACGAAAGAATAAAGAAAAGTATCGCAACAGAACCAAAACACACTAGCTGAACGCAGGGCCTTGGCAAGTTTGAGCATTCAGCTCCGAGAAATCCATGCTCCTGTCTCCTGCCTCACGCCACTGCCCTACCCTAATCCGCGAAGGCACTCACCCCTCAGGTCACGATAATATGCCGCACTGATCAGGTGTCTTCCTAGATCATAGAGATTATTCACCGTAACCTGTGGAGTCAGAAATTTCTGAGTCTTTCTCACCCGCCAACTCTGCCCCGGCTCTAAATGAATGCTGCACTGGGCAGAGAGTCATATGGCGCCAACTATTCTAAATCAGAAAACCAGCGTACAGCGTATTTTTGGGCGGGGAAACCGTCTACACTCGTTCCATGCGATCAACACTATTTGGCAAAGCAAATGTCCGAATCGATCTTGAGTATTGGTTTAAGCAATCCCAAAAGTCCGACGAACGTCGGTCTGATTATGCGGGCGGCCGGCTGCTTTGAAGTGAGCTCTGTATTCTATACGGGGAAACGCTATGACCGGGCCGCGTCTTTTAATACCGACACACAAAATGCGAGTCTGAATATCCCGCTAACTTGGGTGCCAAAATTACCCGGCGATATTAACGACAATACGCGAGTGGTCTGTGTGGAACTGGTAGAGGGAGCCATCCCGTTGCCCGTGTATCAGCACCCAGGAAATGCACTCTATATTTTTGGCCCTGAGGACGGCACCATAGACCAGAAGGTTATAGACCGGGCAGATTCTGTGGTCTTCATTCCCACCATTGGAAGCCTGAATCTGGCGGCGGCGGTAAACGTGATGCTTTATGACAGGCTGGCCAAAATGCCAGGGCGCGATTGCTATAAGGCACTGATTCGTGAAAGTCGAGATGCCAATAACCACGCAAAGGTGAAATAGACTTAGTATTCCACGCCTTAGGATAAGCACGTGCCATTAGCGATGATGCCCTGCAGCCGCACGACAGCGCCCCTTATTGCGTTTGCATTATCTTAAAGTGTGCCTGACAATCTATCCTTAGAAGAATTCTGACTTACTATTCGATCGGGGGAAGAAACATAAAATGAACCTTATTCCATTAATAGTAATTCTCTCCATGACAATACCTGCCTTTGCCTTGGCAGACTATGAGCCACCTCGCACTGCCGATGGCAAGCCCGACTTTACCGGTGTATGGCAGGTGCTCAATACTGCCAATGATTCTCTGGAAGCGCATACGGGCCGAGCGGCTCAGGTGATGCGAGAGGGCCCCGTAGTGCCTGTTCCCTCAAAGGAGCTGGTGGCTTTGGGCGCGGTTGGGGCTGTCCCTCCCAGCCTCGGTGTTGTTGAAGGCGACGAGATTCCCTACAAGCCAGAGGCGCTGGCAAAGCGCGAAGAAAACAGAAAAAACTGGATTACCGCAGATCCTGAAGTGCACTGCTATCTTCCAGGAATACCGCGCGCCACCTATATGCCACACCCGTTCCAAATTGCACACAATAAAGATGCTCTGATGTTTTCCTATTCCTACGCAGGGGCGGTGCGCAATGTTGCTCTTAGTGATCCCGGCCCTGCGCCGATTGACTCATGGATGGGCCTGTCGTGGGCTCACTGGGAGGGCGATACATTAGTTATCGAGACGAATGGGATGCATGACCAGACCTGGTTAGACCGGTCCGGTAATTACCACAGCGATAAACTGAAGGTCATCGAGCGCTACACCCGCACCAGTGAGCATACTATTGATTACAGTGCGACATTAGAAGATGGCGACGTGTTTACCCGCCCGTGGACGATCACCATGCCGCTTTACAAGCGGGTAGGGGCTGACGCGCAAATGCTGCGCTTCAGTTGCGTCGAGTATGTTGAGGAAATGATGTACGGTCACCTTCGCAAAGAACGGCTGGATTAGCGAAGGCGTGCGCATGAGACGCTTGTTACTGATCAGTCTTGCTTTGATTGCCCCTTCTACAGCAATGGCAGCGCAATGGGAGGTGTCACGTATGCCTTGGGGTGATCCCGACATGCAGGGCATCTGGACCAGTGCCACCATTACCACTTTAGATCGCCCGGATGGGTTAGAGGGATTGGTTCTTACCGAAGAGCAGGCCCGTGTCCTTGAGCAGAACGGTGAAGATGTTCTCGAAAGCATCGACGATATTCCCGAAGGTGATTTGGAGGCGGGCGAGAACGTTGGTGGATATAATGCGGCGTGGCTGGAACCCGGCACGCGGGTTTTACGTGTTAACGGTGAGCCACGCAGCTCCATTATAGTGGATCCAGAGAATGGGCACGTACCCTATACGCTTTGGGGTAGGGGCCGTTTTTACTGGCACGTTTACACGTTTATAGCGCGCCACGATAACCCGGAAGAGCGTCCTCTCGGCGAGCGTTGTACTGTCGGTTTTGGCTCCACGGGTGGGCCACCGATGTTGCCTGTGCTGTACAACAATAACTACCAGTTTGTGCAGACCGAGGATGTGATCCTGATCCTGGTGGAGATGAATCACGACGTCCGCACTGTGCGCATGGTCGGCAAGCCGCTGCCGAAAGCCGTACGGCCCTGGCTGGGAGATTCCTTGGGCCACTGGGAAGGTGATACGTTGGTAGTGCGCACCACGGGCTTTCATCTGCAGCAAAACCTTAGGGCTGCCATTAAGCACCAGTTCTATATGACCGAAGACAGCGTTGTCGAAGAGCGCTTTACCCGAACGTCCAAAGGTGAATTGCTGTATCAATTCAGTGTCACCGATGAGAGTATTTACACACAAACTTGGCGCGGCGAAATGACACTGCGGTCGAGTGAAGGGCCGATCTACGAATATGCCTGCCACGAAGGAAACTACGCCCTCAAAAATATTCTTGCCGGGGCCCGGCAAGAAGAGAAGGAATAAACTATGCGTACAATACGACTATTGGCCTTGATGCTATTGCCATTGGCTGCACTGTATTCCTGGCAGGCAAAAGGGCACCACGCTTTCTCGGCGGAGTTTGATAAAGAGGCACCCGTGAGCCTTGAGGGTGTTGTGACCAAAGTGGAGTGGATCAACCCTCATGCGTGGATACACTTGGACGTTACGGGGGAGGATGGAAGTACCGTTGCATGGATGGTGGAAGGTGGCACACCCAATACGCTGCTGCGGGGTGGTGTTAACAAAAACTCGGTGCCCATTGGCACAAGCATCAAAGTGCGAGGCTATCAGGCCAAAGACAAACGTTGTGTACCGGCCTGCAAGGCGAACGGCCGCGATCTCACTTTTTCAGATGGCCGCAAAGTCTTTATGGGATCTTCCGGTACCGGCGCGCCCAAGGATGGTTCGGATCCCCGCGATCGCCGCTAAGGCAACAACGGTAGTATCGCCGAGGAAATGACGGAGCTTGGACGTCTTTAATCAGCTTATCTACGATTTTGCGGCATGGGTTGATACTCACCAGTGGAGTACCGCGCTACACGAATCTTTCTACGTTTATAACTGGATTGAATCCACTCACGTGGTCGCCCTGACGCTCAGTCTCGGTATGCTGTTTCTTATCGATTTGCGCATGCTCGGCTTGGCCATGGCGGACATTCCCGCCTCAACCCTCGCACGACGCCTGAGTCTGCCGATGTTCCTAGGATTCACCGTGATGATTATCACCGGCCTGTTGTTGTTCTACGCCATTCCAGTGCGCAGCGCCCAAAGCCTATGGCTTCGTATCAAGCTGGTCTTGTTGTTTGCGGCGGCGATAAACGCGTGGCTGTTTCATCGCCGTCTGCGCACAGCGGGACAGAGCTGGGATACTGCAGTGAAAGCTCCTGTGCGTTTGCAGGTGGGCGCCAGCCTTTCGATTACCTTCTGGGTGCTGATTGTTATCTGCGGCCGCCTCATCGCCTATGATTGGTTCGATTGTCGCGCTGAGCCCTCGTCCTTTATTGCCACGCTGGCAGGCTGCATCGCCGATCAGGAGCAGTTTTGATGGGTAGTTTGGAAACACCTTTGGGAGAGCAGCAGTGAACCGAGCACTACTGGGCCCCTACCCGCGGACAATCTCCGTCGGGGCCGTTATCGTGTTCGGTCTGGCGTTTGCCCTAACGGACGCACGACACACTACATGGGAAGCTCTGCTGCCACTATTCGAGTGGATGGAAGCGACTCCCCCTGGTGTGATCAGTCAGACCTATGGCGCAGTCTTTGCGCTCGTGGAGGCCGCGCATCTTATTGCGATGGCTGTGCTCGGGGGTGCTGTACTGGTTGCTGACGGACGGCTACTTGGCCTGATACTCCGCGACTTTTCTGTGAGTCGCGTGCTGGACCAATCACATCGGCTATTCGTGTGGAGTCTGACGGCGATGATTCTCACTGGCGTCTTCATGCTCTGCGGTGTCGCGCTCAAGGTGTATTACCTCAATGTGTTCTGGTACAAGATGCTGGCGCTGGTAACCGGCGTCTTTTTCGTCTTCTTTATACGCAGGCCTCTATTGCGTGGAGATGTCGAAAACATGAACCCGCTGCTATTGCGTCTGGTGGGCATTGCGTCACTGATGATATGGTTTTCGGTGGCCGCGACTGGCCGTTGGATCGGATTCTCAGGGTAGGCTGGAGATGGAAGAAAAAAATTCCGCTAATGGCAATAAAGACACTGCGCTTGCAGCACTGCTGGCAGCAACTGCGGTGATCATTGGTTTTATTATCTACTGGTCTGATGAAATTCAAGCGGTACGCGAAATGTTGGAACTCGCTTACGGTTAAACCCGTTCCATTGCCTACTCTGAAAACTGGCGAGTGTTGCTGCGCCCGTTGCCCATTTCTAATGACTCGGTAAAGAACCCCTGAGCCTTCAGGGTCACTATCACATCTTCCTGTGTGCGATTTTGCCAATACCAGCCGTGAATGCCGTCAAAACCTGCTCGATAACTTCCCTTACCGTGAGTCGTGCGCGTTTTGTTAAAGGTCTGCGCATAACCTGGTGCCGCACCATCGGGCTCGGCGTGCATATCGACCAGAACCTCTTCATTCGCTCTCCATTCAAAAATCATAGTGTCATCTGCCTCGAGGCGATATTTGTATTCGACAGATTCATAGGGCGCTAACGCAAACGCTATGCTATCGCTGTACGGTCCGGCCGCTTGGAGTGTCAGCGGTGTTCCATCTTCACCTGCCAGCTCCATTAGGCCGAGCGCTGCCCCGGTTCCCAGCGGATCCCAGCCATACTCGGAGGGAAGGATAATGGTCGTCAGCAGGATCGCAGCGACCAGCGCGGCGCCGCTACTGGCAAGAATAATTCGGCGTGCTTTGGGGGTTTGGCTCATGCGAAAAGATACCCAGCAAATTCATTGCCCGCTAAAATAAAGCCGGCACACATCAGAACAATATTTATCGCAAAAGCTCGAGACTGAAATGCAGCGTAGCGACGTAGCTGCAGCAAAATGATAAGGATCAGGCTCAAAGCCAATAACTGTCCCAGCTCTACACCAAGATTAAAGCTCAAAAGATTTATCATCAGCGAATCACCGCTAGCAATATAACCCTGCAATTTAGTTGCAAGGCCGAGACCGTGACAGAGGCCGAATACAAATACCGCGACGCGAGTGTCGGGGTTGAAGCCCCAAAGTAATTTAAAGCCTCCTATATTTTCGAAGGCTTTATACACTATCGACAAACCAATAATGGCATCGACCAAATGCCCACTGACTTGCCAGTGCCCCCAAACACCCAGAAAAAGAGTAATGCTGTGGCCTAGGGTGAAGAGTGTCACATACAAGATAATATCTTTTGGGCGATACAAAAAAAAGATGACCCCGAGCAAAAATAGCAGGTGGTCATAGCCGGTGAACATGTGTTTTGCGCCCAGATAGAGAAAGGGAATTACTGCTGTACCCTCCAGCCCTTGAACATAAGCGGCGTTATCGGCGGAGAGGTCGTGACCTAAACTTTTGGCAGCCAGCAGTGCGGCACAGACTGCCAATAACAATGCGTAGAACTTTACGAAAGTCATCGTGTTGGGTGGCTCTGATCGTTTTCGTTTTCATCGTAACCATCATCTCTTTGATCGCCGCCCTCGGCTTCAATCCAGTACTGACTGTGGCAGGCGCGACACACCTGATAGAGACGTCCACCGGCTTCGAACAGCGCTTCATCGTCCTGATCCTGCGCTGCCTTAATCGCCAGTTGCCCCGCTGCCGTCAGCCCCTGTGCGTACTCAACCCAGTCGTCTCCCGCTGCGCGCCCGGGCATCATTAGTAAATTTCCGGCTTCGGCCAGTGTGGCCGCAGCGTGCAATACCTTGGCCCAGCCCTCATCCGTGGTAGGTGCCAGCTCCTGGTGCCCGTGGGCAGTGATAATGGTGCCGGCAGAGCTCCAAATTACATCGGCGGCAGGATCGAGAATCCACGCCATAGTGTCCTGAATAGTGGTGATGGATTGATAGGGAGGTCCGGCCGAAGTCGCTAGGCTGGGCTCGTTTCTCTCTCCGCAGGCTGCCACAAGCATGCAGAAGGTTACGACGACACAATAGTTGTATGGCATGGATGTTTTCCAAGTGGTGTTCAAAGGCTGCCTCATCGCGATTCAGTTTATTGCTTTGCACAGCTGGAGCGAGATGGCCATCACGGGAAAGCCAGCGTCCTCCGGGATAGGGCACACACCACAGTCAGCCTGCGGCGCTGGTGATGTCACGCGGACATTGGCGGCAATTATAGGTATTCATAGGGGGATTGTCTCCCAACCAACGTTAATTTTGCAGTATCGGCGATATTCCTAACTGTGTTTCAGACAGTGGAAAACCACTGTGTCCACCAGGGACTGTGGCCTCGGCATAGAGTAAATAACGTGTCACTTTAAAATGTTTTGTCTATACTCGATAACTGACAAAAGTCAGAACTTCCGACTTTATCCATAACGGGGTAGCTAGATGCAGTTCACTGATCAGCACAATGAAATCCGCCGTACTGTCCGCCAGTTTGTCGAGAAAGAGGTGAATCCCTACGTCAACGAGTGGGAGGAAGCCGGCATTTTTCCTGCCCATGAGCTCTTCAAAAAAGCCGGCGACCTGGGGCTACTGGGCATTCACAAACCGGAAGAATACGGTGGCCTGGGTCTAGATTACAGCTACGCCATGGTGGCCCATGAAGAGTGGGGGTCTGCCAGTCACGGTTCAGTGCCAATGGCTGTGTCCGTGCAAACCGATATGGCGACGCCAGCCCTGGCTCGCTTTGGGTCCGATGCACTGAGGCAACAGTTCCTGACACCCGCTATCGCCGGCGACATGGTCGCCGCTATCGGGGTCAGTGAACCCCACGCCGGTTCAGATGTGTCGGCCATCAAAACCACGGCAAAAAAACGCGGCGACGACTATGTTATCAACGGCACCAAAATGTGGATCACCAACTCTACTCAGGCTGACTATATTTGCCTGTTAGCCAATACGTCCGATGACCAGAAGCACCGGAACAAATCTTTGATTGTGGTGCCCACTGACACGCCGGGGTTTTCCACGTCAAAAAGGCTGAACAAACTCGGTATGCGTGCCTCGGATACTGCGCAGTTATTTTTTGACGATGTGGTAGTCCCCCAACGCTACCTAATCGGCGAAGAGGGTAAAGGCTTCACCTACCAGATGATGCAATTTCAAGAAGAGCGACTGGCAGCCACCGCCATTTGCATCAAGGGCTTGGAGAACTGTATTCGCGATACCGTTGAATACACCAGCCAGCGTCAAGCATTTGGTAAACCCCTGCTGGACAACCAGATCATCAATATGAAACTGGCAGACATGCAGATGGAAATAGAGGCCCTGCGCGCCCTCACCTATCGCACATGTGAACTGTATATCAACGGCGAAGACCCAACCCTACTGGCATCCTACTCCAAGCTCAAAGCCGGAAAACTGAGCAATAGCATTCCCACTGAGTGCCTACAATTCTGGGGCGGTATGGGGTACATGTGGGACAACCCAGTTGGCCGCGCTATGCGGGATATGCGACTCACATCCATTGGCGGTGGAGCCGATGAGGTCATGCTTGGAATTATTGGTAAGCGAATGGGCTTGATGGTGAAATAGGCTATCAGCAGCCCATAGAGCGCGGCGGTGGATTACACTTGTGTGGCAAGATACGTCACAGAGTTAGGGTCCCATCACCCCCGCAGTCAGGTCCCGCAGAATCTCCTGCGATCCACCGCCAATTGCGAACACCTTAACCTCTCGAAAAATCCTGCATGCTGTATGAGGAATAGCGTTATGAAGTGATCTGGCGATATCCACTCATCGCGTCATTGCAGCCGTGTCTGCCTCCTGCATATGTAGCGTCATTTTCTGCAATAGCTTTGGCAACACCTCGTCTGGAATGTTGTGTCCCATTGAATCGTACACCACGAGTTCTGAGCCTCCGATCAACTGCGCGGTATGTGCCCCGTGTTGTGGCGGCAGTAATATGTCCTCAGCGCCGTGGATCACTAGGGTAGGTGCGGTAATGGTTGCCACCGCGTCAGAACGGTCACCCGTCTTGAAAACTGCCATCATCTGTCGGCCCATAGACTGCGGATAAAAACCCCTCGCTACCATCGCCTCCCTGCGTTCGGCAGCAGCCCTGTCATCCGTAGTAACGCCCAAAAGTGATTCAGAGGCCTCAGCGCTAGGCGGTGGCAGTTGAGGCGAGCCCGTCGTAGACATAATAGAAACCAGACTTCGGGTCCGCTGTGGGTACTGCGCGGCAACCACCTGAGCAATCATTCCCCCCATTGATGCACCGACAATATGAGCGTTGTTAATGTCCAGCACATCCATCACGGCAACAGTATCCGCAGCCATATCGTTCAAGGTATAGGGAGCATCTACTTCAAATCCCATCTGGCGTTTCAGTAACTGCCACCACACGGTAGGCTGTCCCCAGTCATCAAAGCGGGTACTGCCTCCTGTGTCGCGGTTGTCCAGTAAAACCACACGGTAACCACTCGCCTCAAGGCCCTGCACCAGAGTATCTCCCCACACGACATGCGAAGCGCCCAAACCCATAATCATGACTATGGCTGGCTGCTCTGGGTCTCCCAGGCTAAGGTACGACATGGAGATTTCGTTAGCTGGCGTAACCTGAAGAGGCTGCTGGTCCAGGTACTCACGACTGAATTCGGCCCGCGCCGAGACCGAAGTAACCATAAAAAAGAGCAATAACAGCCGAAACATAGGCAGGTTCTCCAAAGTGATCGACGGCCAGAATTAGCCCCAGCGTGCGTCAGGTCATCAAGATACCGGAAGGGGGTGCTTGAGGCGAATCCGAATTCAAACTAGAACAATCACTCACAAACATCTATGCTTTAGTTCAAACTGACTAACGGCGGATGTGTTATGCAATATAGAAAGCTGGGGAATTCGGGGCTTAAGCTGTCCGAATTATCATTTGGCTCCTGGGTCACTTTTAACAAGCAGGTAGACACCCGTCTCGCGGAGAGAATGTTTGGTCTTTGCTTTGATGCCGGTATTAACTTTTTTGACAATGCCGAGGGCTATGAAGCGGGCGAATCCGAGAAGGTCATGGGCAAGGCACTGAAGGCACTCGCTCGACCCAGAGATAGCTATTGTGTCTCCTCCAAGGTTTTTTTTGGCGCGACAGCGAATCCAAAACCAACGCAGTTAGGCCTCAGTAGGAAACATGTTACTGAGGCCTGTCATCAAGCGATGCAGCGTCTAGAGGTTGATTACCTGGATTTATATTTCTGTCACCGAGCCGATCCTGACACCCCGATTGGAGAAACGGTCTGGGCCATGCACAATCTGGTAACGCAGGGAAAAGTTCTGTATTGGGGCACTTCCGAGTGGGCGGCAAATGAGATTGCCGAAGCCTATGCGTTTGCAGAGAAAAACCACTTAACCCCGCCCACGATGGAGCAACCACAATACAATCTCCTGGATAGGGAGCGCTTTGAGGTAGAGTATGCTCCGCTTTTCAATCAGTACGGTATGGGCTCCACGATCTGGTCACCTCTGGCATCAGGCGCACTCACAGGTAAATACCTGAACGGCATTCCGGATGGATCAAGAGCCTCGCTGAAAGGCTATGAGTGGCTTAAGAAGCACATGGTGGAATCGGATCGAGGTCAAGAGCGGATGAAGACCGTCGCCAGACTGGTTCCTATAGCCGAAGAACTGGGCACGAGTTTATCTAGGTTAGCGATTGCCTGGTGCCTGTTGAATCCGAATGTATCCACCGCCATATTGGGTGCCTCCAGCATTGAGCAACTTGCAGATAACCTGAAAGCGGTTGACGTGGTGCCGTTGCTGACAGAAGAAGTGCGCGTTAAACTAATGGCGCGATAATGGCAGCGTGTTCGGTGACAGGCAGCCCTATGCTGCCCTACTCGCCAAGAAGAATGATAAGGAGAGTGGGTGATGCGGTACGTGCTGGGTGTGTTAGCGATAGCAGTTTTAGCCGTCGGCATCAGCCTATACTGGGTAAGTCGTCCCACGCCAGTGCCTGCCACACCGCCCCCCCCGATACCAACCTCTGTTCTGGACCAACTGCCCAAAGAACGTAAAGGACAGGTACTCATATATGGTGCCTACGGATTCACCGGCAAAGGCATATCTGAGCTGGCATCCGAGTACGGCATTACCCCAGTCCTGGCGGGGCGCAATGAGTCCAAGCTCAAGCCGCTGGCAGATTCCCTAGGATACGACTACGTTGTGCTGCCGCTGGAGAACAATCACGACAATCTGGTCAAGGTGCTCAAGCACTTCGAGATTGTGCTGCATATTGCCGGGCCCTACACGTATACCGCCAAACCCATGCTCGATGCAGTCGTGGAGGCGGGCACCCACTACGTTGACCTGACTGGCGAAAACCATGTCATTCAGGCCGAGCTAGATCGCGACAAGGAATTTAAACACGCCAACATCATGGTCATGCCGGCTGTTGGCTATGACGTGGTTCCGACTGATTGTTTGAATATGTACGTAGCTGACAAGATTAGCCAGCCCACGCAATTGACGGTTGTTATGAATGGCAGCTATACAGCCGCAGAGGGAGCACAGGCGAGTCGAGGCACGATGAAATCTGGGCTGGAGATGCTGGGCAGACCGCTGCTAAAACGGGAAAATGGCGAAATGGTCGCGATGGCTACGCCCGAGCTTATCCATCGCAAGGAAAACGGGCGAGAGCAAACGCTGCTGCAGATTCCCTGGGCCGACATGATAACCAGTTACGTAAGCACCGGCATCCCCAACATCGAAGTGTTTCAGGTACAAGACGGAGAGCTGCCGACATGGTTACTGCGTGTGGCGCAATCCGACGCCGGTCGACGTGTGCTCGGATGGCTGATCGACAACTTCGCCCCAGAAGGTCCACCACCTGGCGCACAGGAAAATCGCCAAACGCGAATTGTGTCTACCGTCAGCAATGAGGCCGGTGCTACTGCGTCTGCCGCTCTGATTACGCCGGAGGGCTATCTACTCACTTTCCACAGCACATTGATCATTGCGCGGCGTGTCATAGACGGCCAGTGGGAGCCCGGCTTCCAGACTGTCGCCAAGGTTTACGGCCCGGATCTAGTGCTGGAGGTCCCCGGTGTGAGTCGGACCGATTTGTAAAATACGCGCCGGTCACGATGGGGACTTCCTATAGGATGGACCACTCGACGTTTACTTTCTTGATAGGAACAGACGGCCGTTATCCAGCCCATTTTCCAACAGATATGCCGCCGGACCAGATGAACGCGAGAACCACCAATTTTTTTGCCGTCGCGGTCAGCGACGCGCTGAACCGAACGGGACACGGACAAATCAACGTCGCCACCCTAACCGACTCTTCGAGCGCTACCTCTGAACAAAAACCCGTCATAGTAATAAGTTGTATCCTAATTTTTCAAGGGCTATTTTGCATGTCTCTATACACCCC
>TARA_B110000503_G_scaffold126619_1_pt1 | contig 24491 bp, 26 predicted proteins | sample TARA_B110000503 | Tara Oceans TARA_B110000503 (sample SAMEA4397472) | marine metagenome | biome: Polar Biome; feature: [SRF] surface water layer (ENVO:00010504); material: water (ENVO:00002006), including particulate matter (ENVO:01000060) such as... | depth 5 m | reverse complement strand
GCCGCCAGGAATGGGAGCGCCGCCAGGAATGGGAATTGAGAAGCGAGCCTCGAGTGAAATTAAGGGCAAGAAGAAATCTCGCTCAGGCAACCCAGCTAAGCGAGCGCTAGAGAGCTAATCTCTAGAGAGATAATTACTGAATTTGGGTTATTGAGCCAATGGCTGGCAAGATTAGCCTCCTGCAAGGGGCCCTCTACCCCCAAGCGATCTTCACCAAGAGGTAGAAGATATTTTTCAAGATAGGTATTAGTTTTTCGCTGACGCTCCCACTGTCAGAGGATATTGATTCCGATTAAAACAAGGAGAAAGCCTTCGTGGCCGTAAAAATTAGATTAATGCGTATGGGAAAAATCCATACACCACATTTTCGTATCGTTGTTTCAGATTCACGTGCAGCTCGTAACTCACGTGCGATTGAAGAGATCGGTCGCTACTCACCAGGATCAGAGCCTTCACTAATAGAAGTAACTTCAGATCGCGCGCAGTATTGGCTCTCTGTCGGAGCGCAACCAACTGAAGCGGTAGCCGCGCTACTAAAAATTACCGGTGATTGGCAGAAATACAAGGGACTTCCTGGAAGTGAGGGAACTCTTAAGAAGATCGCTGAAAAGCCACATAAGCGAATTGCCTATGAAGCAGCTGTTAAAGATGCAATGAATGAGCCAGCAGATGGTGCAACTACACTTAAGAAGAAAGCTGCAGATAAGTTGGCTGCTAAAGTCGCTCCAGTCGAAGTTAAAGAAGTTGTAGTGCAAGAAGCAGTAACAGAAACTGTTGAAGCGCCAGTAGACCAAGCGGCTGAGCCAGCAGTTGAAGCTCCGGCAACGGAAGCGCCAGCAGTTGAAGCTGAAGTAGTACCTGCTCGCGCAACCGAAGAAGCTGCCGAATAATATGATTGATGAAGCTCTAGAACATCTAGTTAAGGGGATTGTAGATAATCCTGATGATGTAGTAATTACTACGAAAGATCATCGTCGTGGGACAACGCTAGAAGTTCGAGTAAATCCTGATGACATCGGCAAAGTAATTGGTCGAAATGGGCGCACAGCTCGCGCACTTCGCACTGTTGTTAGCGCAATAGCAGGACGTTCAGTTCGCGTCGATCTCATCGAGGCTGACGAGGCTCGCTAATAGTGCAGCTTGTCGTTGCCAGAATTGGCCGCGCACACGGAGTGCTAGGTGAGGCAACAATTGAAGTTCGTACCGATCAACCAGAAGATCGATTTTATGTTGGCTCTGTCTTAATGACAGAGCCAACAACTTTTGGGCCACTAACTATTTCATCAGTAAGAGATCATAACGGAATTCTCCTACTTGGTTTTAAAGGGGTTATAGATCGCAATCAAGTATCGGAACTTCGAAATGTCTTACTGTTGGCAGAGGTTGACATTGATGCAAATTCCACGGAAGATGATTTCCATGTTCAACAGCTACTTGAATGTATGGTTCAAACTAAAGACGGCCTAGAACTTGGTCTGGTCAAAGATGTGATTAATCTTCCAGGACAAGATGTCCTAGCGGTCGAATATCAAGGGCGAGAGATTCTAATTCCCTTTGTAAAGGCGATTGTTCCAATCGTTGATATCGCAAATCGAAAGATCACAGTTACTCCACCAGAGGGGTTGTTAAGTGAATAGAGTAAACCGCTTCGATGTAATTTCAATTTTTCCAGAATATTTAGACCCACTCAAGCTCTCACTTATAGGCAAGGCCCAGAGTGCAGGTCTAATCGAAATAGCAGTTCATGATTTAAGAGATCAGACCTCAGATGTTCATGGTTCAGTAGATGACACGCCTTATGGTGGTGGCGCCGGAATGGTGATGTCACCAGAGCCTTGGGGAAGAGCTATTGATCAAGTTGCAGGGTCAGCTCCAGAGTTGCACCACGAACTAATTGTTCTAACTCCTGCCGGTGAAAAATTAACTCAAGAACTTGCCCAGGAGCTAACCAATTCAGAGCATCTCATCTTTGTTTGTGGTCGCTATGAGGGGATAGATATCAGAGTAAGTGAATTCTATGCAACAGCTAATAATTTTAAGGTACGAGAAATTTCAATCGGTGATTACGTATTAGGTGGCGGAGAAGTTGCAACACTCGTAATCATGGAGGCAATAATTAGGTTACTACCAGGAGTGATAGGCAATCCCGATTCTCTAAGTGAGGAATCACACTCTATTGCTAGTGAGAATGGTGCGCTGCTCGAATACCCAAATTATACAAAGCCCCAGGAGTGGCGTGGCATGCGGGTTCCAGATGTATTGCTCTCAGGAAATCACGCCGAGATTGCAAAGTGGCGCCTAGAGCAAGCGCATATTCGAACTAAAAAATTAGAGAATTAAGAGATTTAACTCGCGAGTAGCTTAAATCGTGCGCTAAATTCCCCCAATGGCACCAATCGATCCAGAAATTCAGGCGCGCTTAATTCGCGACCTAGAGCCTACAGTTGCCGTTGAGTTAGATCGACACATAGCAACAACTAAAGATTGGTACCCACACGAGTATGTACCGTGGAGCGAGGGCAGAACTTTTGCTGGGCCGCTAAATGGTGACGCCTGGGAAGCTAAGGATTCGAAGCTAACTGCTATCGCTCAAGATTCGTTGATACTAAACCTGCTCACTGAAGATAATCTTCCGAGCTATCACACTGAAATTGCAATTTCTATGAGCCGTGATGGTGCTTGGAATAATTGGATTAATCGATGGACCGCAGAAGAAGCTCGCCATGGAATCGTATTGCGAGATTATTTGATGGCCACGCGTGGCGTTGATCCAAATGAATTAGAAGATTTACGGATGGCCCATATGATGGCGGGTTATCAGACTCCGTATGAGAACGATATGTTGCACACAGTTTCGTATGTAACATTCCAAGAGTTAGCAACCCGAATCTCGCACCGAAATACTGGTCGAATATCCAATGATGAAGTCTGCGAAGGCATGTTGGCCAGAGTTGCGCTAGATGAGAATCTACATATGCTCTTCTATCGGAATTTACTAAGTGCGGCCATAGATATCGAGCCAAATGCCGCGATGGTTGCTATTAAAGATGTTGTTACCAATTTCCAGATGCCGGGAGCTGGAATGCCAGGTTGGGGCCGCAAGTCGGTACAGATTGCCCTTGCCGGAATTTATGATCCAAAGTCGCACCTAGAAGATGTGGTTGCGCCAGTGCTTCGTGCCTGGAATATCTTTACTCGCGAAGATTTCACGGCAGAGGGGGCGCAAGCTCGAGATGAGTTAGCTGCTTTTATTACTGCAACTGAGGCAGATGTCTCCAAGTTCATTGAGAAACGAGATGCCCACTTTGATCGCCTAGTTGCCAGAGGGCAGAATCCAATCCGCCTTAAGGATTAAGCAAATTCTTTAAGGTAGGTAGGGGCTAGGCGGGAATATTTTCGACACGCCGAGAGTTGATTAGGTAGGCGAGCTACTTATAGGACACTATCCGCCCTGATGGCAGTCAAATTGACAGTCGGTACTACTAAATAAAGCAAGTCATTTTTTAGTAGTTAATAGAATTTTGAAGAAGGAGGTGCCATGGCAACGGATTACGACACACCGCGAAAACAAGATGAAGAACTTCATGAAGAATCACTTGAAGAGCTAAAAGCTCGCAGATCAGATGCTCAATCAGGTCAAGTTGATATAGATGAGGAAGATGCGGCTGAGAATCTAGAACTCCCAGGCGCTGACCTTTCAGGCGAAGAGCTAACTGTCCGCGTTGTTCCAAAGCAGGAAGATGAATTTACTTGTTCTCACTGTTTCTTGATTCATCACGCTTCACAACTTGCGAAGGGCGAAGGAGCTAAAGCGGTCTGTACAGATTGCGTTTAGTTCTAATTGTCTCTAATAATTTCTAGCAATTTAAAACAATATGAAACTAGTGCTCGGCAACGCTTAATACTTTAGCTAATTGATCCGCTCTATTGGTGCTTACAAGCCAATAGGGGGTCTTATCTTCTGGGTCACGAAGTGAAATTTTTATAGCCCCTTTAATCCAGAAACGAATTTGAAGATAGCTTGCTGGATCGCTATCAACGCCACGAGCTCTTCTAAATTCATCATTTCCGAGGGGCTGGAAATTATGAATATATGCCCGTTGAATTGCGGCTGGTCCAACTATCAACCAGCCCTTAGTCACTGTAATTTTTAGCGCACTCGAATTTGCGGCAAGAGCTAATAAAATAATTAGAAGTACAGTGGCAATTATTGTGGGTAGCAACCCAAGGGCGACCCAGATAGAGAATGAGAGCGAAGCAGCCATAAAAATCGCAAAGCCCCAGAGGCCAAAGCTCCAATTTAGTTTCTCTTGAAATAGCGGTGAGCCGTAGCTGAGATCCTTATGCCGATTAGCTCTACCCATAGGCGCACGCTACGCCATTGATGACTTGGCAAAGATAAAACTTGTGAAATGTTTGCGCAAAATAAATCAAGGGTTAGGCTTAATCTATGAGTCGAATCCCAAGTACCGTGCCACCGCAAGGCGCGCAAATTCCACCACGACATCCGAAAGCACCAGAGCCGGGAACCAAGATTCCTTCACATTTTGGTCACTGTTTTGGATGTGGGGAGCTGCACCCAACAGGACTTCATTTGGTGGCACATGCCGGAGATGGTCAGAATTTAACTGCAACATTTACAGTTACTGAAGATCATCAAGGAGCTCCTGGGCTAGCCCATGGCGGATTGCTCTCGTTGGCATTTGATGAAGCGCTTGGAAAATTAATGTGGCTCATTCGCTCACCTGCAGTCACTGCCAGACTCGAAACAGATTTCATCCTTCCAGTTCCGATGGGAACCACACTTCACATCAGCGCAGAGATAACAGGACAGGTCAATCGCAAGGTCTATTGCAGTGCGATTGGACGTATTGGCTCTAGTGATGGACCAATAGCAGTTCGCGCCGCATCACTTTATGTAATAGTTCCAATGCAGCACTTTTTAGATAATGCGCCAGCTGAATATTTGGCCCATGTCACAGCTCATCCCGAGCTACTAGCCTTTGTTGATCCAGAATTTGAAATTAATCCATGACCGTAAAAGTGTTAATCACTAGATTAGATAGTTCGATTCCCGCTCCAAGCTACGCCAAACCGGGAGATGCCGGAGCGGATCTAACAACTCGTGTCGATGTAACACTGGCACCTGGAGAACGGAAGTTAGTTCCTACCGGAATCTCAATCGCGCTTCCAAATGGCTATGTCGCACTTATTCATCCAAGGTCTGGACTCGCCATTAAACATGGCGTAACTATGGTCAATTCACCGGGCACCGTTGATGCGGGATATCGGGGCGAGCTTCAACTAATCTTGATCAATCATGACGTGACTCAAGTGGTCTCATTTAAAAAAGGTGACCGAGTTGCACAGCTTGTGATTCAAAAAGTTGAGATGGCAGAGTTTATTGAGGTCGAGAATTTACCGAGGTCAGATCGGGGCAGTGGTGGCTTTGGTTCAACTGAAGGGAAGAGTTAATGCAGGAAGAAGATAAAGCGAAGGTTTTAACAGCCCTTGGCGGGAAGAAGGGAATAATTGATTCAACTATCCCATCTGTATTATTTCTTCTTACCTACAACATCACCCACAATCTTGAGATCTGCCTTTATATCTCACTAGGCGTAGCGGCATCGCTAATGATCTGGCGCCTAATTAAACGTGACAGCTTGATGCACTCAATCTCAGGATTTATTGGCGTTGCTTTCTGTGGCTGGCTGGCTTGGCGCACGGGTCAAGCAAAGGATTATTTCGCTCCAAGCCTATGGAAGAACTCTGCCTTTCTTCTCGTCTACCTGCTCTCGATTCTTATTAAGTGGCCGCTTATTGGCGTAGTGCTCGGCCCAATACTTGGCGAGAACTTAAATTGGCGTAAGAATCCGGCGCGGCTCGCAGCCTATACAAAGGCGACTTGGATCTGGTTTGCACTCTTTGCAATTCGATTACTGGTTCAATACCCACTCTTCAAAGCAGACCAGTTAAATGCCCTCGGAATTGCAAATATCTTCCTTGGATTCCCACTTTACCTCGCAACTTTATGGGGTACTTGGATGGTTATAAAATCAGTACCAATAGCAAAAGCTAATTAATTATTTACGATAAAGCAGCTCTTCAGTAACTCTTCAGCAGCAGCCGATGCTACGAAAAGTAATTCGTCTCCTGCAGAGTAGACATCATGAGCATGTGGCGTTATTACCTGGCCATCTCTAACAATTGCAGCCAGGCTAGCATTTTCCGGAAGTTCTATCTCTTCAACGGTTCGCCCAAGGCACTTCGCATCTTCGGGTAGCGTAATTTCTACCAGGCTTGCCTGCCCCTTTTGCAATGAGAACAATCGCACTACATCGCCAACCGAGACCGCCTCTTCAACGATAGCCGAAATAATTCTTGGCGTAGATACCGAAACATCAACGCCCCATGAAGAGTCAAACATCCACTCGTTCTTTGGATGATTTACTCGGGCGACAACTCGAGGTACTCCATACTCGGTTTTAGCTAAGAGAGAGGCAACGAGATTGACCTTGTCATCTCCAGTTGTTGCTATTAGCACCTGGTAAGTATCTAATTGCGCTTTATCAAGTGATGAAATTTCACAGACATCGGCCATCAACCATTGCGCACCTGGCACGCTATCCATCTTTAACGCTTTGGGATCGCGGTCAATTAAGAGTACTGAATGGCCATTTTCAATTAGCTCCCTAGCGATTGAACGACCAACATTGCCTGCGCCGGCGATTGCAATTCTCATTTACCTAATACAACTTTCGGTGATTTTGCAAGAGCTGTTTCGACCAGAGCGAGTTTAGAGTCGGTGACCATTACATGAACCAAGTCGCCCTCTTGGAGAACTGTGTTTTCAGTTGGGATCATTCCTGCACCCAATCTAGTTATAAAAGCAACACGGGCAGTTGATGAGCTCTCGATTAATGAAACCGGTAGTCCAAACCAGTCGTGGTGGAGATGAACTTCACAGAGTTGAACAACACCACTTGCATCTCGCCACTCAGATCTCGAACCTTCAGGCGCTAGCCTTCTAATAATCTGATCTGTAGTCCAGAGCACAGTTGCAACCGTTGGAATTCCAAGGCGCTGATAAATTTCAGCACGAGCTGAATCATAAATTCGAGCAACTACCTTCGAAACACCATATGTCTCGCGCGCTACCCGAGCAGCAAGAATATTTGAATTATCACCATTTGAGACTGCGGCAAAAGCATCAGCCTTCTCAATTCCAGCTTCGAGCAAGATATCTCTATCAAATCCAACTCCAGCAACAATCTGTCCCTTGAAATCAGGGCCTAATCTGCGGAAAGCTTCACGATCATGGTCGATTATAGATACTGAGTGGCCGGCCGCCTCTAAATCAGCAGCTAAGCGAGACCCCACTCGACCGCATCCCATAATCACTACGTGCACAAAGTACAACTTACACCCTTAGAGTTCATCTATGGAATCAATCGCCCAAAGTACGTTAAAAGTAGGCGATCGGATAACCGTTGAGATTGGACCCGTTGCCCATGGCGGCCACTTCATCGCCAGGCATTTAGGTCAGGTTATTTTTGTCCGGTATGGAATTACTGGCGAGGAAGCGGTAGTTGAAATAACTTCAGTCTCTTCGAAGTTAGCTCGCGCAGATGTAGTTGAAGTAATTAAGGCTTCAAAAGATCGTGTTGTACCTCCATGCAAGTATGCAGTTCCAGGCGGTTGCGGCGGTTGCGATTTTCAACATATTGATATTGCTGCGCAGAGCGAGTTAAAGCGTTCAGTTATCCGTGAACAATTTTCACGGTTAGGAAAAATCGAAATTGATTTAGATATGCAAAAACTCGAACCTGCATCCGGCCTCAACTGGCGTTCTCGGATGGATTTTGCAATCTCTAAAGGTGGCAAGCCTGGGCTATATTCCGCCCGAAGTAAAGAAGTGATTGAAATTGATAGATGTTTAATTGCAGTGGAAGCGATAAATGATCCTGCAATGTTTGCAAGAAATTGGAAGGGCGAGGATCGCCTTGAAGTTGCCGTATCTAATTCTGGTGAAAAAAATGTTTCTAGGGGTGGACGAAGTATTTCTGGGCCAACGCAATTACATGAAGTTGTTGGTGAACACACCTTTGAAATTTCACCGGCTTCTTTCTGGCAGAGCCACATTGCAGCACCTTCGACTCTTACCAAGTTGGCCTTGGATTTAATGGCACTTCGCCCAGGTGATCAGGTCTGCGATCTCTATGGGGGTGTCGGGCTATTTACTGCTCCGATAGCAGAAGATGTTGGCGACATTGGCAAGGTACATCTAATTGAATCTAGCCACCGGGCTACCCAAGATGCGTTAAAGATTTTTGAGAAGCAGAAAAATGTGGTTATTCATTCTGGTCGCGTTGAACAGAAGTTGCCACTGATAAATAGAGTTGATGTGATTCTGCTAGATCCACCAAGAACAGGTGCTGGCGAAATGGTTGTTAAGCAGATGCTCGCCAAGAAGCCAAGGACAATTGTTTACATCTCGTGTGACCCAGCCTCACTCGCTAGAGATGCCAGAGCGTTAGAAGATGGGGGATATCACATTGATTACCTCGTCGGATTCGACCTATTCCCCATGACCCATCATGTGGAATGTGTAGCGCGCTTTACTCTCGGTTAGGATGGGCTTATGAGTAAAAATTCCTTTGATTCCAAGAGCCAGATTGAAGTAGCGGGAACAAAGTACGAAATTTTCGATATCACTAAATTGCCTGCAGCAAATACGCTCCCGTTTAGTCTTAAAATATTGCTTGAGAATTTATTGCGTACCGAGGATGGCGCGAATATAACTGCAGCTCAAATCCAAGCGCTGGCAAATTGGAGACCCGAATCAGAGCCAGATACTGAAATTCAATTCACTCCAGCTCGAGTAATCATGCAGGATTTCACTGGAGTCCCGTGCATCGTCGATCTAGCCACAATGCGTGAAGCGATCTCTGATCTTGGCGGAGATCCCGCAAAGGTAAATCCACTAGCCCCAGCAGAGCTAGTGATTGACCACTCAGTAATTGCTGACAAGTTCGGAACCAAGACCTCGTTTGAAGAGAATACAGATATCGAATATCAGAGGAACCAAGAGCGTTATCGTTTTCTCCGTTGGGGCCAGAGCGCCTTTGATGAATTTAAAGTTGTGCCACCCGGAACTGGAATTGTTCACCAAGTAAATATCGAGTACCTGGCTAGAGTTGTAATGACACGTAATGTTGATGGAGTTCTTCGCGCTTATCCAGATACGGTTGTTGGCACAGATTCGCATACCACTATGGTCAATGGACTTGGTGTCCTGGGTTGGGGCGTTGGTGGCATTGAAGCTGAAGCAGCGCTACTGGGTCAACCAGTCTCCATGCTAATTCCACGCGTTGTTGGCTTTAAGTTGAATGGAATGATGCCAGTTGGAACGACTGCAACTGATTTAGTTTTAACAATTACGCAGGCACTTAGAAAGCACGGAGTAGTTGGAAAGTTTGTGGAATTTTATGGCCCTGGTGTTACGGCGCTACCAATGGCAAATCGCACAACAATCGGGAATATGTCCCCAGAGTACGGATCTACCTGCGCAATCTTCCCAATTGATGAAGAGACGATTCGATATTTAGAGCTAACCGGACGCACCCCAGATCAAATAGCGTTAGTCGAAGAATATGCAAAGCGAACCGGAATTTGGCATAACCCAGATGTGGCTCCTAAATACTCTGAAACTCTAGAGCTGGACCTAGCGACAATTGTTCCTTCAATCGCTGGCCCCAAGCGCCCTCAAGATCGAATTCAACTTGTCGACTCCAAATATTCATTTGAAGAAATTGTCCCGAGCTACTATTCGGATAAGACCGAAAAATCTCCAATCAATATTGCAGTGAATGGCAAGCCAACATCAGTTACTAACGGTGCGGTCGTGATTGCTTCAATTACATCCTGCACAAATACCTCAAACCCAAGTGTCATGATTGGTGCGGCGCTACTTGCTAAAAAAGCGGTAGAAAAAGGGTTACGGAGCAAGCCATGGGTGAAAACCACCTTGGCTCCTGGCTCAAAGGTTGTTACCGATTATTACGAGCGCGCTGGGCTAACTACTTATATGGAGCAATTAGGCTTCAACTTAGTTGGTTATGGGTGTGTAACTTGTATCGGAAACTCTGGTCCACTGCCAATCGAAATCAGTAAGGCAATTAATGAGAATGACTTAGCAGTAACTGCTGTTCTATCCGGAAACCGAAACTTTGAAGGTCGCATTAGCCCCGATGTGAAGATGAACTATTTAGCATCACCTCCGCTAGTAGTGGCCTACGCCTTGGCTGGAACTATGGACCATGATTTTGAGCGAGATTCACTTGGCGCTGATATGGATGGCAACCCCGTTTATTTGAAGGATATCTGGCCATCGACCGAAGAGATTTCAAGTGTAGTTAATAGCTCGATAACTTCTGAGATGTTTACAAAAGACTATGCGACAGTCTTTGAAGGTGACCACAGATGGAAATCACTCGATACCCCAACTGGAAAAGTTTTTGATTGGGATATGAACTCGACATATGTGCGCAAGCCACCTTATTTTGATGGCATGCCGCGTAACCCTGAACCAGTCAAAGATATTTTGAAGGCTCGAGTTATGGCAATCCTTGGTGATTCAGTAACAACGGATCACATCTCACCTGCCGGAAATATAAAGGTAGATTCACCTGCCGGTAAATATTTAGCCCAACACGGTATCGACCGCGCAGATTTCAACTCATATGGTTCAAGGCGTGGCAATCACGAGGTAATGATTCGTGGAACATTTGCCAATATTCGACTTAAAAATTTATTACTCGAGGGCATCGAAGGTGGTTTCACTAAGAATTTCCTAGATGGAGGCGCACAGGCGACAATTTACGATGCTTCGATGGCATATCAGGCCGCGAAAGTTCCGCTAGTGATACTTGCCGGAAAAGAATATGGCTCAGGATCATCACGGGATTGGGCAGCAAAAGGAACTGCGTTACTTGGCGTGAAGGCTGTCATCGCAGAATCTTTCGAACGCATCCATCGCTCGAATCTAATTGGAATGGGAGTACTACCTCTCCAATTTCCTACAGGCCAGAGCGCTGCCTCACTTGAAATCACAGGTGATGAGGAATTTTCAATTACTGGAATAAAAGGGCTAAATAATGGAGCTATCCCAAAGACGGTAACAGTGAGCACTGGAGCCAAGAGCTTTGAGGCAGTCGTACGGATTGACACTCCAGGCGAGGCTGACTATTTCCGTCACGGTGGCATCATGCAATACGTCCTTCGCTCACTGCTCTAAATAAATCGGGCTGCTCTACACTACAGAGGTGTCGAAATATCTAGCGAGCATTGATGGTCCTAAGGATTTAGTCGAGCTCACATACCCACAGCTAACTGAGCTATCGGCAGAGATTCGCGAATTTCTAATTGAGAAAGTCTCAAAAAGTGGTGGTCATCTCGGTCCAAATTTGGGAGTTGTTGAATTAACTATTGCAATTCATCGCACCTTTGAATCTCCTCACGACACAGTAATTTTTGATACTGGTCATCAGAGTTATGTCCATAAATTACTTACTGGACGAGCTCCAGACTTCGATAAGTTACGGCAGCGTGGCGGTATCTCGGGATACCCAAATCGCAGCGAGAGTGAGCATGATGTAGTTGAAAATTCACATGCATCAACCGCTCTAAGTTGGGCAGATGGTGTTGCTCGTGGAAATTTAATAAAAGGGGATCTAGATAAAGTTGTAGTCTGCGTTGTAGGAGATGGCGCTTTAACTGGTGGCATGTCTTGGGAGGCGCTAAATAACATTGCCTCAAGTGAAGATCTTAAGTTGGTAATAGTCGTAAATGATAACGAACGCTCTTATTCTCCGACGATTGGTGGGCTTGCAACCTATCTTTCAACACTTCGCGCAACTAGTGGCTATGAGAAATTCTTAGATTGGGGCAAAGGAGTCTTAGAAAAAACTCCTGTAGTTGGAGCTCCTATTTATGAAACTTTGCACGGAGTTAAAAAAGGGTTAAAAGATATTGTGGCGCCACAAGGCATGTTTGAAGATTTAGGGCTTAAGTACCTTGGCCCTATCGATGGCCACGACATAGAAGCTGTTGAGAAAGCGCTTAAAGGTGCTAAAAACTTTGGCGCGCCAGTCCTTGTCCACGTAATAACCGAGAAGGGGCGAGGCCACGCTCCTGCGGTCAATGATGCTGCTGAGAAATTTCATGCCGTTGGTGTTGTAAGTCCAGAGACCGGTCTTCCAGTAATAAAAGCAGATCCAAATTGGACGAGCGTTTTTGCCGATGAGATGTGTGAAATCGGAGCCAAACGTAAGGATGTTGTGGCAATCACTGCTGCGATGCTTGGTCCTACTGGGCTAGATAAATTCGCCAGTAAGTTCCCGGAAAGAATTTTAGATGTCGGGATTGCTGAACAGCATGCTGCGACAAGCGCAGCAGGCATGGCCTTTACCGGCCTGCATCCAGTTGTTGCAATATACTCAACATTTTTAAATCGGGCATTTGATCAGTTGTTAATGGATGTTGCACTCCATAAAGCCGGAGTTACCTTCGTTCTAGATCGCGCAGGAATAACCGGCGATGATGGACCATCTCATCATGGAATTTGGGATTTGGCACTTGGTGGAATTGTTCCAACGCTACACATGGCAGCTCCAAGAGATGGCGCAACACTTAGAGAGGTTCTGCGCGAATCCTTAGATATCTCTGATGCCCCTTCACTAATTAGATTTGCAAAGGGACCGGTAGGTCCAAATATTCCAGCCTTTGAGCGTCGGGACGGAATTGATGTTTTATATCGTGGAGAGAGCGCTGATGTACTTCTTGTAAGCGTCGGCGTGATGGCACAAATTTGCGTCGAAGCCGCTTCTCAGGCATATCGTGAAGGTGTTGGGGTAACTGTTATAGATCCAAGATGGGTAAAGCCATTACCGCAAAGTTTAATTACGATGGCCCAACGTTATAAGAGTGTCGTTGTTGTAGAAGATGGAATCAAACACGGTGGAATTGCTAGCACTATCTCGGAGATGTTTAGAGAGGCTTCATTAGATGTCCCGATTCATTCAATTGGAATTCCACTTGAATTTATTGAGCACTCTAAGCGCGGTGAAATCCTTAGAGATCTTGGCATAACTGCGCAGGACATCACACACCAACTTGTATCTTGGAGCAGTTCGCTAAAAGATGATTTAGCGAGTGAAATTACGCTAGCGCGGCAACACCAGCTGGATGAAAACGCTGGCCATTGACCTCATCGCTAATTCCGGTTCGATCAAGGTAGGGAAGAATTCCGCCTAAGTGAAGTGGCCAACCACAGCCAAGCAACATGCAGATGTCAATCTCTGCCGCAGTTGCTACTACGCCTTCGCTTAACATCATGGCAGCCTCACCTGCTAAAGCTTTGAGTGCGCGAACCCTTACTTCATCTGCGGTAGAAGGGCTATCGCCGCCCTTTATAAGTGCTAAAGCTGCAGGGTTGGGGGAGAGAGCGCCTTTCTCATCTTTAATATAGAAAGATTTAACCCCCTCTTTCACAAAGGCCTGCATTGTTGGAGAGATTCGATAGCGCTCGCCTAAATTCTTATTTAAAGTTTCGGCGACATGCAGCGCAACTCCTGGACCAACTAACCCCAGTAGTTCAAGTGAAGTCATTGGAAGGCCAAGAGGCGCCATCGCAGAATCTGCAATCTCAGGCGCAGTGCCTTCATCAATCGCATCGGTAATCTCGCCCATAAATCTAGTCAGAAGTCGATTTACAACAAAAGCTGGTGAGTCTTTAACGATAACCATGGTCTTCTTAAGCTCTTTACCGATCGAGACTGCAGTTGCAGTTGTTGCATCATCGGTCTCGGGAGTTCTGGCAATTTCAAGTAGCGGCATTATTGCTACTGGATTGAAGAAGTGAAAACCTATTACCCGCTCTGGATTCTTTAAACCCTCGGACATTTTAGTGACCGAGAGCGATGAAGTATTTGTGGCCAAAACACATTCTGGTGAGACGATTGTTTCTAGCTCTTTGAAGAGTGCTTTCTTCAGGTCGAGCTCTTCAAAGATTGCCTCGATCACAAAAGAGGCATCAGCAAAAATAGCCTTATCTGTCGAACCAGTCACTAGCGAGCCAAGTCGCGCAGCTGCCTCGTTGCTCATTCGTCTCTTCTCGACGAGTTTGGCGAGTTCGGCCTTTATGTAGGAAATTCCCTTATCTACGCGCTCTTGATCTAGGTCGGTAATTACTACTGGTACTTTGAGATTGCGCAGCATAATCAACGCTAGTTGTGAAGCCATCAGGCCAGCACCAACAACGCCAACCTTTGTAACTTTGCGAGCAAGTGCAGCCTTTGGTGCGCCTTCTACCTTCTTGCGCTTCTTTTGAATTAAGTTAAATGCATATAAAGATGAACGAAGTGGGTCACTCATCGCAAGGGTTGCTAACTCTTGGTCTTCAGCATCAAAGCCAGATCCCAAAGTATTAGTTCTAGCAGCCGCGATAAGTTCTAGCGCCTTTATAGCTTGTGGGATTTGGGCGCCACCAAATTTCTTTGCTACGGCCCCTTGGCCAATAGCAATTGCCTCATCCCACTGCGCTTTATCTTCTGAAAAATCAGGTCGTTCGATCTTCTCTGCTCCGCTTAAAATTGATGTGGCGAACTTGATTGAATTTTCTAAGAAATCAGCAGGCTGGAAGATTTTATCTACGACACCAAGGCCGAGGGCATCCTTGGCCTTCATCATTGTATTGTTGTTTAACGCATTTAAAATAATTACTTGGACGGCATTCTTAGGCCCGATTAATTTAGGCAAAATTGTTGCTCCGCCCCAACCTGGAACTAACCCAAGAAATACTTCCGGAAGTCCAGTAAATGCGGTTGTGGCAAGAGTGCGGTAGTTGCAATGCAGGGCTACTTCTAAGCCGCCACCAAGTGCAAGCCCATTGATAAAAGCAAATGTTGGCTTCTTGCTCTCACCCAACCTGCGAAATACATCGTGCCCAAGTTTGCCGATTGCAAGAGCTTGGTCTTTATCCTTAAGAAAAGCCAGTGCAGAGAGATCTGCGCCAGCAGCAAAGATGAAAGGCTTACCAGTTATCGCAATCGCAATTGAGGCGCTCTCTTCGGCCAGAGTTATTGCCCCGTTTAGTGAGGCCAGTGATTGTGGTCCAAATGTGCTGGGGCGATTGTGGTCCATGCCGTTATCAATTGTTATCAGAGAGAGTGTGCCCTTATATCCAAATGCAGCTAGATCAATCTCGCGCAGATATGCATTAGTGACAACCTCTTCGGGGGCGCCATCTGGCAATTTCATTGTGCTTACATCGCTCATTGTTTTGCGCCCTTTGCTTTAAAGTTTGGGTTCTCCCAGATAACAGTTCCACCCATGCCTAATCCGATACACATAGTTGTTACGCCATATTGGACATCACTTCGCTCTTCAAAGCCGCGAGCCAGATTAATCATCAACCGAACTCCAGATGAAGCTAGGGGATGGCCAACTGCAATTGCGCCCCCATATTGATTTACGCGCTTATCGTCATCAGCGATGCCGAAGTGATCTAGAAATGAGAGTACCTGAACTGCAAAGGCCTCGTTGATTTCAAATAGGCCGATATCTTCAATCTTTAATCCTGCTTTGGCTAGCGCCTTTATTGTGCTTGGCACTGGGCCATATCCCATAATCTCGGGAGCAACGCCGGCGAATGCGAAGGAGATCATTCTCGCTTTAATACTTAGTCCAAGTTCATTGGCCTTTGATTCGCTCGCCAAAATTGCAGCCGTTGCGCCATCATTTAAACCAGCTGCATTTCCGGCCGTTACATTTCCCATCGGCCTAAATGGCGTTTTAAGTGCGGCGAGAGTTTCGACAGTTGTACCAGGTCTTGGTGGTTCATCGACTGTCGCAACTCCCCAACCAAGCTCTGTAGAGCGAACTGCAACTGGAATAAGGTCGCGTTGAATTTTTCCAGCCGCATATGCAGCAGCAGTCTTGTTCTGCGAATTTACGGCATAGGCATCGCTACGAGCCTTGGTTAAATGTGGAAATTTATCGTGCAATCTCTCAGCGGTCATACCCATCTGCAGTGCATCTGTATCGACTAATTTTTCTGCCAAGTAGCGCGGATTTGGATCCATACCTTCACCCATTGGGTGATTTCCCATATGTTCAACGCCACCAGCAATGGCAATGTCATATTGACCCATTGCAATTGCACCTGCAACAGTTGTAACTGCTGTCAAAGCTCCGGCGCACCATCTATCAATCGAGTATCCAGGAACGCTATCTGGAATTCCGGCTAAGAGTGAGACGCTACGCCCGATGTTCATTCCTTGATCACCGCTCTGTGTTGCTGCAGCAATAGCTACATCATCTATGGCAGTGGGGGAAATTTTTGGGTTTCGCTCTAATAGCCCGCGCAGAGTTCTAACCATGATGTCATCAGCTCTTGTCTCTGAATAGAGACTTCCGGCTTTACCAAATGGCGATCTAACGGCATCTATAAGAACTACGCGTTCACTCATCTTTACTCATTTCACAAATCTAGGCGGAGATAATTCGAGGCCGAGAGAACCCCAATATATCGCGAAGTTGCCTATATGTTACTCATGAGTAGGAAAAAAGGAAACGCTTAAGCTGAAACTTTCTCCATTTTTTTCGCAGGCGCTAGATAAATCGCCAGCGTTGTAACTAAATATCCGCCCCAGATAAGAAACTGGAGATAAGAAGTCGTAGTGTCAAAGCCGAAGGTGCCACCCATGAGAGCAGCCAGAATTGAATCCTTAGCTATCCAAGGGGTTACATCCCAAAGGAATGCATCTGGGCCAGGCAACCAACCAACTTCTTGGAATTCATGGACTCCGTAAGAGAAGACTCCGGCGGCGATGATGATTAGTGCAACTCCGGTAATCGTAAAGAATTTGCTTAAGTTCATCTTGATTGATCGGTTATATATTAGATAACCAAGTGCAACAGCGCTGCCTAATCCAGCCACAAGTCCAATCGTTGCAGATGTTCGCCCCGCAACGGTTTGAAAATTGCTGTAGACAAAGAGCGCGGTTTCAAGTCCTTCTCGAGCAACTGCAAAGAATGCAGCTAGGGCTAAAGCTAGAGGTCCAGCCAATAAAGCCTTATCTACCTTTCCTTCTAATTCATTCTTGAGAGTTCTGGCTGTTCGCTTCATCCAGAAGACCATCCAGGTTACGAGCCCTACTGCTAGGAAAGAGGTAGTACCGGCAAATATCTCTTCATTTCGATCTGTTAGTTGCACAGAGGTAAAGGCGAGGATGGCGCCCAATGCAAAACTCAGAACTAACGCGGTGCTAACACCAGTCCAGAGTGGCTTTAAGAGGTAGCGACGATTAGTTTTAACTACGTAGGCCACCAAAATACCGACAATGAGTGAGGCTTCTAGGCCTTCGCGGATTGCAATCAGGAATGTACTTAACATGGTTGAAGCCTAAAACCATTTCCACTAATTACGCAACTTGAATGTTGCGTAATTAGGCCGTCTCAACAGGAGTCCCAGAGCCCTCATCTGAGGTGCCATCTGGTTCCGGCTCTACTGAAACTTCCACCACCAATGGCTCAGTTTCACCCAAGATAGCCGCCAGAGGGGGCGAAACAAGCTCAATCTGCCACGATCTGGCCCCCAAGCCACCTAGAACATTTTGAACGAATTTTAGGCGGTCTTCTAATGATTCGGGTGGTGTCTGCCAGCAGACTCGACGGACAAATTCTGGTGAGATCAAATTTTCGGCCGGCATGAAATTATTAAGTGCACACTCTGTGATTGCAGCCTTGGCGTGTGTAAGTCGGGCATAACCCAGGGGATTTCGGGACTGCCATAATTTAGGTGGCGGAAGGCCTTCAGATGCAAGACGTAGCTGGGGGAGCTCTGCGCCTTCCAATAGTTGGGCCGCTTCAAATAATTTAAACCACTCTTCAAAAGGCATCTCGGTAAGTCGAGTTCGACGTAAGAGCGCCTTCTTAAAATCGCCAAAGCCTTTTGGTGGTTTGGTGGCGATCAATACCAGTGTCTCATCATTGAAAACCCGACCCGGGGCTAGATCTATCTCTTTTGCAAATTCATTTCGAGCAGCCCAGAGCGCACGGATAATCGCCAGACTCTTTAGATCTCGTATTTTATGAATTCCCGAAGTGCGTCGCCAAGCCTCTTTGCGTGGCTCAGGAGGTGGATTTTTCAAAATAGCCGCAAAATCTTCTTTCGCCCATTCGAGTTTGCCATTTGCGATTAATAATTTTTCAATTTCATTTCGGAGTTCAATTAATAGTTCAACATCTAGCGCAGCATAGTTCAGCCATTCTGGTCGAAGCGGCCTAAGTGACCAATCAACTGCGCTATGTTCCTTAGCTAGAGAGATTTCTAGCAGTTGCTCAGTCAGTGGACCAAGTCCTACGCGCTCGCAACCCGCAATTCGCCCAGCAAGTTCGGTATCAAAGATTAGCTGCGGATCAATTCCAACTTCCCGCAAGCAAGCTAAATCTTGAGTAGATGCATGAATAATCCACTCTTCATCCACTAAGGCTTCACTTAGCTCTGCCCAATATTTAGTTGGCCCAACTGCAATTGGATCAATTAGGTGCAGGCCGCCGCCATTTCGCTTAATCTGAATTAGATACGCTCTAGCCGAATATCTATAACCAGATGCGCGCTCTGCATCAATGGCAATAGGGCCACTTGCTGCCAATATGCTTTTAATCGCTTCGGCGAGCGCTAAGGGTGTTTGAATTAAATCGGGTAGGCCGCCCGCTGGTTCTAGTAGTGGTTCTGCCATTATCTACTGCGACTTAACTGAGTTACACCATCTGGAATAGGTGCAAGCCCAGCCGACATCTCTAATAGTTCAACCCAAGCCCTCACATGGTCTGCAATATTTGCACCGGAAGTTGGGGTCCATGATGCTCTTACTTCTAATTCGCTATCTTCATCAAGATTTTTCAAAGTTCCAAATGAAGCACTGGCAACTTTTGTAACAGTGCCACTCGGCGCAGTAAATTCACATTCGTTGGCTTTTAGTGACTCCATAAGCCAGGCCCAGCCAATATTGCACAACATCGGATCGGCGGCCATCTCGTTATCGATAGCTGCGCGAACAAAGGTGACACAGCGAAATTTTCCTGACCATCCTTCTTGTCCATCAGGGTCGTGCAGTAATACAAAGCGACCTGTTGCGGCATCTTCAAGAACATCTGCAGTAAGCGCTAGTGAGTATGGCGCAAGTTTTTGTGGTGCCGGAACTTCCTCTAAGAGAATTTCAGTCCGGGGCTTGATCGCACGTATCTGCGCAGTTATCTGATCAAAACCTATTTCCATAGGGAAAGGGTAAAGCGTTACAACAGCCTAGCGATGAAGGCGCGAGTAGAGGAGCGTTAACTTTTATAGACTTTTGGAATGTTTTTGAGATGGGTGCACTAATCTTGCGCGATGGCCTCAATCCTTGCCTTACTCTCCAGCATTTTATGGGGGAGCGCAGATTACTTGGCTGGCAACCTAACAAAGCGTTATAAGGCAATTGCTGTTACAGGTGTATCGCAGAGTTTTGGACTCGCAGTTGGAGTAATACTTGTTCTAATTAGCGGTTCATATATTGCACCAAATTTGAGTTGGGATGGATATTTACTTCCGGCAATTGGCGCCGGCATCGCCGGATTTTTAGGGTTAGTCTCATTTTATTCTGGACTTTCAACAGGTCGCATGGGAGTCGTATCACCAATCAGCACTTTAAGTGCAGTGATTCCACTGACTTATGCTTTTTTATCTGGTGAGCGCCCAACGCAAATTCAAGTTGCGGGAATGGCTGTTGCGATCTTTGGCGCATTCTGTGCAAGTGGCCCAGAGATAGTCAATGGCCTACCAAAGAAGCCACTTCTCTACGGACTAGGCGCAGCTATTGGTTTTGGAATCGCGCTCACTCTCATGGCGCAAGGTTCAAAGACTAGTTCTCTTCTAACGATGACATCGATGCGAGTTACATCAGTTAGCTTCTGCATGCTTCTGGCACTTCGTTTTAGAACTTTTGGTGGCTTCAAAATTTTGGACCTGCGAATCTTAGTGATAATTGGAGTTACTGATTTCTTTGCAAACTTACTCTTAGGTGTAGCGACAACAAAGGGGCTAGTCTCAATTGCAATGGTCTTTGGCTCGCTATTTCCAATAGTAACTGCGCTACTAGCCTTCAAGTTTTTGCATGAGAGATTACATAGAGTTCAATATGCCGGAATCCTTCTTGCAGTTGCTGGAGTCTCTCTTATCTCTATTGGATAGCTATTTTTATTCTCGGATTAGTTTTAAAAAGGTATCATCACCAAGTTTTTCACTTGAAAGAACGGTGAAGTCCCTAGTTAGCGAATTGAGATCATAAACATTCTCGCCATCGGTCTTCGCGCTGATAGTTAAAAATAGCTCTTGGATTAGGTTCGCTTGTAGGAGCGCACTTAGTAGAGCGATCCCGCCTTCGACAAGTACATCTGGGCCAAATAGCCCTTGCGCTTTGGATACTGCAGAAGCCGGATCTAAATCCCAGATATTTACAAGGGGATTATTTCGAACACCCTCTGGAATCTCACCGGATTTAGAGATGATTACGAGTGGAACTGGGGTTCTCTCGTATGGCTCATTGCGGGCAGTATTTCCACCTATCAGAATTGAGTTGGCCTGAGAGCGGAGCTCGTGGAATTTAAGGCGATCGACCTTTGAGCTCAATTGGGCTGATCCGCCGTTGATAGATGTGCTGCCATCGATTCCCATAACCAGATTGGCTCTTACGCTCATGTCAGAACCGTACTGTCAGTGGTCACCTTTACCATTTTAGACATGATAATCGATTGCCAAAACTGCACTATGCGTGAGATCTCTTGTAGTGATTGCGTTGTATCAGTACTAATCGAAATAACTTCTAAGCCAACAGGTGAGATTGTGTCTAGTAAAGAGATTTCTCGCGATCAAATCAGCGCACTCTCAGTTCTCTCTGAGAAGGGGTTGATTCCGCCACTTCGCTACGCAAAGTAAGCGTAGCTACCGCTTATATTTGAACTCAAAGGCGAGCACTGGTTACCCTTATCAGATGAGGCTAATTAGATGCGCCGGGCCGGTATTTAGCCTCGCATTAGCCTTCTCTCTACTTCCCGCAATCAGCGCTCAAGGCGCACCATCATTAACTAATGTCAGAACCCAGATTCGAATCTTGCAGGAACAGGCGGCATCTGCAGGTGAAGCAGCGCACCAGGCAAAAGTTGAATACAACTCACTGACTCGAAAACTTGAAGAGGTGCAACAGCGAGTAAGCGCGGATGCTGCAACCGTATCTAAATTTAAGAACTCCTTAGGGGCTATTGCAAACGAGCAGTATAAAAGTGGGCCATTGAGCCAGAGCCTTGAACTTCTCTTCTCTTCAAATCCCGAGCTATTTCTCTTAGCCGCTGGCTCCCTAGAGTCAGTTACCCGAAAACAATCAATTCAATTAAAGCAGTACAGCGTTGCGAAGCAGAGATTAACTGCTACCACCCTGACGGTGAATGACAAACTAGAGCTAGCTAAAAAGGCTCAAGCTCGTTTTGTTGCCCAAGAGAAGGCCGTTAAGGACAAGTTGGCCACAGCAGAGAAGTTACTAAAGTCGCTATCAAAGGCGGAGCAGGCACGATTAACAAGGTTGAATGCTGCTGCAGAGAAGAAGGATCAGAAAAAATCTATCGCCTTTGCTTCAAAATCTAAATTGGGTTCAGGTCGTGGCTCACTTGCACTGCGCTTCTCGATTAAACAGATGGGTGATAGATATGTTTACGGAGCAGCTGGACCGACGCTCTGGGATTGCAGCGGCTTAACAATGCGAGCATTCGCTACTGCAGGTGTCTCACTTCCGCATTCGGCTGCGGCGCAAGCAAGGTATGGAAAGAGCGTTCCATTAAGCCAGTTAAGGCCAGGTGATTTGGTCTTCTTCGGTGCAAATCGATACATCTCGCACGTTGGAATCTACATAAGTAAAGGTCGAATGGTAAATGCCCCACGACCAGGGGCGAATGTAAAGATTCAAGAGTTCACTCCTAATTTTGGTTCGCTTAGCTTCTATGGTGCCCGCCGTCTCTGATATCCGCAAGATTCTGTTGGTCACAAATGATTTTGGTCCAAGGTCTGGCGGAATCGAAACCTTTATCCTGGGGCTGCTAGAGAAATTAGATGGTTCGCAAATCTCGATATACACCTCAGCGCAACCCGGAGATGGCGAGTTTGATGAAGAGCTAGCTCGAAAATTCAAGTTAGCTATTTACCGAGATAAATCGAAAATTTTACTTCCTAGCCCACGAGTAATCCGTGAAGTAAAGCGCGTTATGAAGTTGCATGGTTCTCAGATTGTCTGGTTTGGCTCTGCTGCTCCACTTGGCTTGATGGCAACGAATCTGCGAAAGGCAGGGGCGCGGCGAATTGTTGGGTTAACTCATGGTCACGAGGTGTGGTGGGCAAAGCTATTTCCCTTTAATTTAGCGATACGTAAAATTGGTAATTCATTCGATGCCTTAACTTTTCTAGGAAGTTTCACAAAAGATGCAATGAAATCAGCTATCGGCAAGAGGGCTGAGTTAATTCAAGTTGCTCCAGGAATTTCTACATCGCTCTTTAAGCCAGGGCAGAAGCCAGCAGCTTTAATGGCTAAATATCAGATTGAAGATCGACCCACCCTCATCTGTGTTGGGCGCCTGGTACATCGCAAAGGCCAGGATAAATTGATTGCAGCAATGCCAAAAATTAAAGAAGCTATCCCTAACGCGCAGTTATTGTTTGTCGGTAGTGGTCCTCGTGCTGAGTATCTCCAGAGAGCTATTACTAAATTAGATCTGGCAGAGGATATTAAATTACTTGGGAGAGTTAAATATGAAGAGCTTCCGGCACATTTTCTACTTGGCGATGTCTTTGTAATGCCCTCCAGATCGCGTCTCTTTGGTCTTGAAGTTGAAGGACTTGGAATTGTTTATCTTGAGGCGAGCGCATCTGGACTACCTGTTATTGCAGGAGATTCTGGTGGCGCACCTGATGCTGTGATTCCAAATAAGACTGGTCTGCTTGTAGATGGAAGAGATACTGAAAGTATTGCAACTGCCTGCATCAAACTACTATCTAACCCAACTCTCGCTAAGGAGTTTGGGAAAAATGGTAGGCAATGGACGGTTTCAACTTGGAGCTGGGATATCTGGGGCGAGAAATTCGCAAAGGTTCTAGAAGGCTAAAAGTTTATTATCTAGAGCAACGGCAATCGCTTGCGTCCGATTGACAACATCAAATTTCCGATAGATTGCCGAAATATGGCTTTTGATTGTCGCCTCAGTTAAGAATAATTCGCTCGCCATAGCTTTTGAGGTAAGTCCTCTAGGTAGTATCTTCAGAATTTCACGCTCACGTCTTGTTAGCTCACCAATCGTTACTCCACTTGAATTTTCGATATTCAAAAAATACTGTGGAAAATTAAGCTCCACAACGATCTCTGAGATAAGTTGTGAAAGGCCTTCATCTATCGTTTCACCTAAATCTGGCACGTTTGCTTTAACTACTGAAATTTGGGAACGGATTTCAATTGAAAATATTCTCGATGGCGCCTTTGAATCCACTGGAATTTGAGCATTTAAGAGATCTGCCAAATCTGCCAAATCCATCCGCAGTTTGCGCAGAACCACCCTCAAGTTCTCTTCAATTCCGGATTTACCAGCCTGGCTGTCTAACAAATTACAGAGTATTGCCAGGCGATCACTTAGCTCGTCGTGAAGATCACGGACGCTTCTCACGAAAAGAGCGCTTCGATTTCCTTTGCGAATTCGGCGGCAACCACGTGACGCTTAACCGATAGTTTTGCAGTTAGTTGACCACCTGCAATTGTGAAATCAGTTGGCAAGATTTCGAACTTGCGAATTGACTCAGCACGGCTTACCGCCTTGTTAGCCTCATCAATCGCTGTTTGAATTACGGCAATTAGATCAGGATCTCTGGTCAGGGCAGCAATTGTGGCACCATCTTTTTTATTTGCAGCAATCCAGCCTTTAATTGCATCGGGATCGATTGTTACTAGAGCAGCGATAAATGGCTTGTTATCTCCAACAACCATACATTGACTCACGAGAGGATGAGCTCTAACGCGATCTTCTAAGACTGCAGGTGCAACATTCTTACCACCTGAAGTTACGATAAGTTCTTTCTTGCGACCAACAATTGCTAAAAATCCTTGGTGATCGATAGTTCCAAGATCACCGCTCTTAAAGAAACCGTCAGCAGTAAATGTTTCAGTGTTGGCTGAATCATTTTGCCAGTAGCCATTCATTACGATGCCACCCTTTATTAGCACCTCACCATCTTCGGCAATTTTGATCGTTGTTCCAGGAAGTGGTCGACCCACAGAACCAACTCTCTGAGCTGAAGTTAAATTCAAAGTTGCACCGGCTGTAGTTTCAGTTAGACCGTAACCTTCCAAAATATTAATTCC
>TARA_B110000503_G_scaffold25525_1_pt1 | contig 24534 bp, 22 predicted proteins | sample TARA_B110000503 | Tara Oceans TARA_B110000503 (sample SAMEA4397472) | marine metagenome | biome: Polar Biome; feature: [SRF] surface water layer (ENVO:00010504); material: water (ENVO:00002006), including particulate matter (ENVO:01000060) such as... | depth 5 m | reverse complement strand
TTCACCATTTTCATGATGCGCACTGAAAGCAAAAAAACTTAAACTTATTAGCGGCAATAATATAAATATTTTTTTCATTACTAGTCCTCAAAATCTGTTGCTAGAGTCTTATGAACGCCGCCGTAACTAGCTGGAGAATAATGAGCACTTCTTACAACCCAGTTATCCCCTTCTTTAACCCAATTCATTGTTACTCTTGTTCTGTAATCACTCATCTGATCTTTGCTTCCAACCATTCCTTCTGAGTAAAATCTAACATGAACTACATCATCAGAAATTGCTGTAGCTTCAGTATAGAAATGTTGAGTTACGGCATCTCCACCATTTGCCCAACTTGCAACGGTTTGCTTGGCTAAAGGCTTGTGAAAGCTTCCATCAGAATTTGTGTCCAATGTTCCATGCTTACTGCTCATTGCAACGACTGTTTTATAGTCTTTACTATTTCTTGCATCCATATATGCCGATAAAGCTTTTAAAACTTGTGCTTCGCTAGAATCTGCATGATGGTCTGCAAATGTAAAAGTACTGATACCAAGAATGGCTATCATTAAAGTTATTTTATTCATTTTTTGTTTCCTTAATTAAAAATTAATACGAGTAAATATAGTACATGAATTTAATTAAAGAGAAAAATTAAGTTTATTTTTTTAAACTCCACTCAGACCCAGAGCTAGTATCTTTTAAAATAACTCCCATAGATTCGAGCTCATCTCTTATTTGATCTGCCTTTACAAAGTCTTTAATTTCTTTGGCTGCCATTCTTTCCGCTATAAGCATCTCAACGTTATTAGAATCTATACTTAACGAGTCGATATCCTCTTTAAACCATAAAGATGGGTCTGATTGTAAAATACCCAAGAGAGAAGATACTAATAAGAGCTTAGATTTAAAAGAGCTTTTCTGATCAGCGGTAATATTTTTATAATCTTTGACTAATTTATTTAAATAAGTAATTGCTGATGGTGTATTGAGATCATCAAAGAGAGAATCTCTTACCTCATCGGGCAGGCCCTCATTAGGGTTAATCTTAATATCAGCTAAGTCCTGGTAAATACTGTATAGCTTGTCTAATAATTTTTTAGATTGATATGCGACCTGATTATTCCAATCTAAGCCTTGTCTGTAATGAGATGATAAAAGCGCAAGTCTAATCACCTCGCCCTCAAAATCTTCAGCTAAATCTTTTACTAAGATTATATTGCCCAATGATTTAGACATTTTCTCCCCATCGACAGTAACAAAGCCATTGTGTATCCAGTAATTAGCATAAGAATTAGGATTGTTTATGTCTGCACTTGAGCAACAACTTTGAGCTATTTCATTTTCATGATGAGGGAATGTTAAATCCCTTCCTCCGCCATGAATATCAAACGGAAGACCTAAAGTTTTTTCTGACATTGCCGAGCATTCGGTATGCCATCCAGGCCTGCCGTAACCCCATGGAGAATCCCAGCCAGGCTGTTCTTCATTACTAGGTTTCCATAATACAAAGTCAGCTGGATCTTTTTTAAATGGGGCTATCTCTACCCTACTTCCTGCAATTTGCTCCTCCCTATTTCTATTAGATAAAAGCCCATAATTTGCATAAGATGGAACATGAAATAATACATGTCCTTCTATCTCATAAGCATGGTCTTTAGCTATTAGGTTAGATATAAGATCTATCATTTCTGATATATATTCGGTTGCCTTGGGTTGGATATCAGGATGTAATACTGATAATTTAGACATATCTTCATTATAAATATTGGTATATTTTTGAGTGATCTCACTGATAGGAACATTTAGCTCATTCGCTGCGTCTATAATTTTGTCGTCTATGTCTGTAATATTTGAAACATAGGTAACTTTTGGATAAGAATATCTTAAAACCCTGACAAGAGTATCAAAGACAACCGCCATTCTTGCATTGCCAATGTGAGCATAATTGTAGACTGTTGGTCCACATGCATATATCTTTACATGCCCTGCATCAAGAGGATTAAAGTCTTGTTTTTTACCTTCGAGGGTATTATAAATTCTTAAAGACTGCACTGTTAGCACCATGCTCAAATACTTCAACTGAAATTAGGTGAACTCTTCCTTTGGTTTGATCAGCAATAAAGGTATTGGCAAAATCAAAGGTAAGTTCAGCAAATTTTTCACAGCCAACATTTTCCATTACAACTACTTTTGCTATCCCTAGTGTATCTCCAAGATTCTTTAAAGTTTCAAATTCAGGATCGTCAGATGAAACAACTAAAGTATGATCAAAATGATCTTTAATCCAATCTTGAATAACTTTAAATTCTCCAAAATCATAAACCCATGATTTATCATCGAGCTCTTTAGTCTCTAAGGTAAATTTAAAACCTAAGCTATAACCATGAATCAACTGACAATCAGAGTTAGCTCTCCATTGCCTAAATGCACATGAGAAACCTCTTTCAGTTCCAAAGGTTTTTATAACTTGATATGTTTTCATTTAATATTTTTTAAACTAATAATTTCTAAGTCCCTTAAAGACTTTAGCAAAGGTAATAATGGCATACCTCTGACAGTATATGAAGAGCCGTCTACATAAGAGAATAAATTGCACCCTAAAGATTCAAATTTATAAGCTCCTGCTGCATGAATAGGATTTTCAAGCCTTACGTAATTAACAATCTCCTCTTCTGATAAATCATGCATCTTTAAAGACACTCTCTCTGAATATTCCCATAGTGATTTACCGCCTTTAAAGATACAAACTCCACTATGCTGAAAATGCTCTTTTCCTGATAGTTGCTTAAGATTTTCTATAGCCTTTTCAGGAGAGCCAGGCTTATCAAATAATTTATTCTCCAGAACACACATCTGATCTCCACCAATAACAATATGGCTTGGGTGCTGTTCACTGACTGTTAATGCTTTAGCTGCTGCTAGAGCAATGACCTGTTTTTCAAAAGGTTGTGATGATATTGCTTCTTTAAGAATATCTTCGTCTACGTGAGAGGTAATTACATCAAATTTAATACCAGCATCTTCAAGCATTATTTTCCTGCTTTCAGAGCCCGAAGCTAAAATTATTGGAATAGTGGGATTGATACTAGACAGTATCGACTCCTGCTTCATTTAAAAATGTTTAGGTGAATTTATTAGGTTCATAAATTCAGCTCTAGTTTCAATATTATCTCTAAAACTACCAAGCATTCTGCTTGTAATAGTACTTGATTCAGTTTTATGTATTCCTCTAGTAGACATACACTCATGATTTGCATCTATAACAACAGCAACACCTTTAGGCTCAAGAACTCTATTGATAGTGTCAGCAATTAAAGCCGTCATGGTTTCTTGGGTTTGAAGCCTCTTTCCGAATATGTCAACAACTCTGGCCAACTTACTTATACCAACTACCCTTTGATTAGGTATATAACCAACATGTGCAACGCCAACTATTGGAACCATATGATGTTCACAATGTGATTCAACTCTTATATTTCTAACTATTACAGCATCGTCATAGCCCTCAACTTCTTCAAAGGTCTTACCTAGAACAGCTTCAGGATCTTCGCCATAACCAGAGAAGAATTCGCCGTATGATCTTATTACTCTATCTGGAGTTTCAAGTAATCCTTCTCTGTCAGGATCATCTCCCGCCCATGAAATTAGAGTTCTTACTGCTTTTAAAGCCTCTTCTTTTGATGGTTTTTGAGTCATTACTTTCTCCGTTTTAATAAATAATTTGGTTCATTTTATATGATATTAAAGAATTTTGATAAACTATTATCATTCTTTTTAATAGTACAAAAAAATGTCAGAACTTAAAGCCTTAATTAATCCAGTAACACCATTTCAGCAAAATGCTTCAATCATATATTGCTCTTCATCGAAGAAATGTGCCTTTGTTGACCCGGGAGGCGACATAGAATCTCTTCTTGCAGTTGCAAAAGAGAATGGCCTAATACCGGAAAAGATTCTTTTGACTCATGGTCATATTGATCATGCCGGAGGAGCTACTGAATTAGCAGAAATTCTTAAATTAGAAATTCATGGGCCGCATATAGATGATAAGTTTTTACTTGATGAGCTTAAGACTCAAGGCGAAATGTTTGGCATGGAAGCGAGAAACTGTACTCCGGATAAATGGCTAAAAGAAGGAGATATTATTAATGTAGGAGAGTTAACTTTAGATGTGTACTTCTGCCCTGGTCATACTCCTGGCCATATAATTTTTTTTAATAAAGTATCAAAGCTAGCTTTAGTTGGAGATGTTCTTTTTAAGGGGTCTATTGGTAGAACAGATCTTCCTGGAGGTAATCATCAAGATTTACTAGATTCAATTGCTATAAAATTGTGGCCTCTAGGTAACGATGTAAAATTTATTCCAGGACACGGTCCAGTTTCAACTTTTGGAGAAGAGAGGAGAAGTAATGCTTTTGTTGCAGACGGTATCCTACAGAAATCTTAACTATTTCTTGTCGTATCTTCCCGGAGCAAAAATAGAACCCATAAGATTCATTGCTGGCTGGGGTATATTCTTTATTAAGAATACTAAAACTCTATATGTTTTTGTCGGTATGCATAAATGCTTGCCTTTGAGCGTTGCCTCAACAGCCTCACCCGCTATCCTTTTTGCTGGAAATTTCATAAAACTTGGAACTTTATCCATCTCATCCTGAACTCCGCTTGAAGTATGAAATTCAGTAACAGTAAAGCCGGGACAAACAGCGGTAGATGTGATGCCCTTATGATTATAATTTGCATTTAATGAATCACTAAACCTATTCATAAACGTTTTTATTGGTCCATATAAGGCTTGAATTGATGATGGCGGAGCAAATGCAGCTACCGATGAAACTATCATTATTTTTCCATGACCTTTTTTAAGCATATCTGGAATAAAAATTTTAGACATAGCAATTACCGATGTCCCTAAAACTCTAATAAATTTCTCTTCATCATCCATTGATGTTTCATGGAATTGTGTCTTTATTCCATAGCCTGCGTTATTAACTAGGATATCAATTTGATAATCATTCTCTTTACAAAAATTATAAATATTATTAGGAGCATTGGGATCACTTAAATCGCTTGATATGAAATCAACCTTAACTTGATGGTCATTACTAATGGTTTCTGCTAATTCTTTAAGCTTCTCTTCCCTTCTTGCTGTAAGCACAATATTGAAACCTTTTTCGGCAAATATTTGAGCCATCTCTAGACCTATTCCAGATGAGGCGCCTGTTATTAATACGTATGAATTTTTCATAAATATATACTAACAGCATATATTTATCTAAGATAGAATTACTAAAAATTATCCAAAAAGGAATCAAATGAAAATTCAAAAATTATTTTTTATGTTATCAATTTTTACAATGGGATATGGCCTATTAGCTCATACTCCAAACGCCTATGCTGCCTCATCTGATAAGAGCATGGAGGAAAATTCTAAAGAAGATATTGAGGGACTAGATGATGAAAAGATGCCTGATGAAAAAGAATATAAAACAATAGAAGAGTTTTTAGAAGATGGTGAATATAAGACTATTGATGGCTTTATGAATATCATTCACGAGACTGAAAAAGATGAATATTTTTTAATGCTTGAGGAAGATCAACTCAATAGTGAGTTTATCTATTTTGTCTATATCCTAAATGGCCCCCAGGATGTGGGTGCAAGCGGAGGCTCAATGGGAGATGGATCAATACTTGAGTTTAGAAAATTTAAAGAGGATATAGGTCTATACAAAAAGAATACCAAGTACACCTATGATGATTCAAATAAGATTTCTCAATCAAAACTAACAAATATTATCGAAGCATTTATGGGAAGATTTGAAATTGCGGTCAAAGAAGAAGGCAAGTACGTTATCAATATAGACAAATTATTCTTAAGTGAAATGCTTACAAGCATTACCCCAAATATTCCAAAAGAATATATGGAATATTATGATTTAAATGTAGGTAGCGCTGATAAGGCAAAGACTTATATCAATGAAATAAAAAATTACCCAAAAAACACCTCTGCTGAAGTTACTTATGGTTTTTTTAATCCAAAACCAAAATCTGGAGCTCCGGTAGACGCTGTTGCAGATCCAAGATATACCTATATTTCTGCAAAGCATCTTTTTGTTGAAATGCCAGATAATAATTTTGAGCAAAGAATAGCAGACGAAAGAGTTGGTTATTTTTCAGAGAAAGTAACAGACCTTTCTTCATACGACACCTATACCGCTAGAGATTTAATGAATAGATGGAGATTGGTTAAAAAGAACCCAGATGCCAAGCTTTCAGAACCTGTAGAACCAATAGTTTACTGGGTTGAAAACTCAACACCTGAAGAAATTAGACCCTTTGTGGTTAAGGGTATTGAGGGTTGGAATGCTGCTTTTGAAAAAGCTGGCTTTAAAAATGCAGTTGTTGCAAAAATACAACCTGATGACGCTGAGTGGGATGCAGGCGATGTTCAGTATAATGTAGTTAGATGGGCTTCAACACCTAACCCACAGTTTTCAGGTTATGGACCAAGTATAGCCAACCCAAGAACTGGTGAAATAATTGCCGCAGACATAGTCCAGGAATTTAATGCTATTAAGAGAGGATATGCATTAAGAAAATTATGGGGGTATTCAAAAGATAATGACCCATTAGAACAATGGATTATATCTCTAACAATGCATGAGGTTGGTCATACCCTAGGCTTGAGGCATAACTTTAAATCTAGTTGGATTTATGACGCTAAAGAAATTCATGACGTCTCTATAACTGGAAAAAGTCATATCGGCTCTGTTATGGATTACGACCCAATAAATCTAGCTCCAAAAGGTACTATTCAAGGGAACTTTTTTCCCCATGCCCCAGGTATTTATGACCGATGGGCTATAGAATTTGGATACACGCCAAATTTAACTGAAGAAGAGAGATCAGAAATATTATCTAAATCATCCATTCCTGAATATATATTTGGAACAGATGGCGATGCCATGAGCTCTCCTGGCAGAAATATTGATCCTAGAGCTAAAAGATATGATTTATCCGGAGATCCTATTACCTACACTTCTGAAAGAATGGAAATTTTAGATGCAAAAATTAAAGAGCTTCCTTCAATATTTCTTAAAGATGGTGAAACATCTACTGAGTTTAGATCAGCCTTTCTTAGCCTCACAAGAGAGAAAGGAAGATTTATGAGTGGTGTTTCGAGGTTAATTGGCGGTGTTTACTCTAATAGAATAGTGACTGATCCGAATAGTGAGCTTACTCCATTTGAAGCTGTTTCATACGAAGATCAAAAAAGAGCAATGAATTTAATAACCTCTAAACTTTTATCCAATGATGCTTTTGTATTTGATGAGAATTTATTAAAGCATCTACAAAATCAAAAGCGAGCAGCTTACAGCAGTGAGGAAAGAGGGAATGAAGACCCTCAATTACATAAGCTTGTTATTGATATGCAAGGATCTATTTTAGCTCACATCTTGCACCCAGCTGTCATGATGAGATTGGTAGATAGTGCTCAGTATGGAAATATATACATGCCATCTGAAGTTCTCGACGATCTTTTTGAAGGTATTTTTGTTCCAAAAGAAAATCCTAATACTTTTAAAATAAACCTGCAGTCAAGTTATGTAGATGCTTTGATAAAAGGACTAAGTGATGAGGATTATGATGAAATTTCAAGATCAGCTATTTATACATCCTTAGTTAAAATTAAAACTTTTACAAAAACGTCTTATGGAAACAATGAATCCAAAGATCATTTTAAATTTCTAAACTGGAAGATTAAACAAGTTTTAGAACTTTAGACCCTCTTTCTGCAAGAGTTTCTTTTTTGTTATAGCGCCTCCTGGGGCGCTGTAACCTCCTATATTACCGTTTGAACATATAACTCTATGACATGGTCTTGTTATAGGATTGGGATTTTTTCCACAAGCATTTGCTACAGCCCTTGCAGCATTAGGTCTGCCTAATATGATAGCTATTTCTTTGTATGATTTAGTGAAGCCAAGTGGAATTTTATCAATTTCATCCCAGACTGACTGCTGAAATTCTGTTGACATTAAGGCGCTAGGACCATTCTGTAATAATAGACAAAGCCTCATCTTTTGACAGATCCAGTCTTGCGTATTTGGGAGTATCCATTGATATTATTTGTTCTGCAATTTTATCTAATGGCAGTCCCAGGCTTACTAGAGATGAGACTAAATCTTTCTTAGCTTCTATATTTTCATTTTCAGAAGTTAGTTTTTGACTATAGTAGTTAGATTTAAATACCAATTGTCCTAATTCAAATAAAGCAGGTTCTTTATCTTCAGATTCTTCGTAATTATCAATAGAATTTAATATCCAGTAATGTGGTTTAGCAACCTTTGCTTTGGCATCTTCAATATTTGGATATAACTTTGTATGAGTTTTTTCTTTAAACCAATTATCCTCATGCTCAATAATGCAAATTTCTTTTAATTCAAAGAGATAGTCTTTAAGTGGTTTGTTTGAGTTATTAAATATGTATTTCATAGATATATTATAAATTAGATTGATGAAAAGACTTTTTTAATTTTACTTAATGCCCATTGAATTTGTGATTTCTTAATCATCAAAGGAGGTGCAAATCTAATAACGGTTTCATGGGTTTCCTTGCAGAGCATTCCCTCTTTAAGTAATAATTTACAGATATCTTTAGCTGATATGCTTGATTTGTTTAGCTCCAAGCCTATCCATAAGCCCTTTCCTCTTACCTCTTTTATAAATGGAAAATCTAAACTCTTAAGCTCTTTTAGGAAAAATGCTCCTAGTTCATGGCTATTATCAATTAGATTATCTTCGTATAGTAAATCCAATGCCTTTGAGGCAACTGATGCTGCAAGAGGATTACCACCGAATGTTGAGCCATGAGAACCAGGATCAAAATGATCCATAACTTCTCTAGAACTAAGAAAGGCAGAAACTGGTATCAAGCCTCCCCCAAGCGCCTTTCCTAATATCAAGCCATCAGGAATAATATCTTCATGCTGGTAAGCAAATAACTTTCCAGTTCTACCTAAGCCTGACTGAATTTCATCTAGAATCATAAGTACATTATTTTCAGTACAAACCTCTCTTAATTGTTTAAGCCACCCATCTTTAGGAATAATAATTCCCCCCTCTCCCTGAATAGGCTCTACAAGAACGGCGCATGTATTTTCTGTAATTAACTCTTTTATAGAGTCTATTGATTTAGTACATGCCTGCTGACATTCGCAATTATTATTACAGTAATCTGCGGTTAAAAAACCTGCACCAAAAGGACCAAATCCTTTTTTATACTCTTCCTCAGAAGAGAATCCAACAATTGTTGTAGTTCTGCCATGAAAGTTTCCATCAGCAATAATTATTTCTGCTTTATTATCAGCTATTCCTTTTGTGAAATAACCCCATCTTCTTGCGGCCTTAATAGCAGTTTCAACAGCCTCTGCACCGGTATTCATAGGGAGGATTGCTGAAAAACCTGATAGTTTTGATAGCTTTTCAATATAGGCAGCAAATGGCTCCGTATAGAAAGCTCTTGATGAAATAGCTAATTTTTTTGCTTGATTATGAAGTGTTTTTACAAGCTCAGGATGCGAGTGCCCATGACTTACCGCTGAGTAAGCTGACATCATATCAAGATACTTATTCCCATCTATATCCCATAAATAAGCCCCTTCCCCGCGCTCTAATACAACTGGTAAGGGAGAATAGTTGGTAGCTCCATAAAGGGCTTCTTTTTCAAAATAGGTACTTTGTAAACTTTTATCCATGCGTGTATTCTATTCCTATTAATATAATTCCTCTAGAGAGAATAATGACCAGTCAATCTACCAGCCATATCTTCATGGTTGAGCCTGCAACCTTTTATAAGAACGATCAAACCATCGAATCAAATCAATATCAAGTTGAAGAAGATCATGAAGGTACAAAAATAATTACACTCAAAGCAATAATGGAATTTAATCGTTTTAAAAAAGTGTTGGAAGATAATGGAATTACCGTTACCTCATATGTTGGAAGTAACGAATGTCCAGATCATATATTTCCTAATTGGTTTACTACATTTGAAGATAAAAGCATGCAAGTTTTTAGCATGTTAGCTCCAAATAGAAGAACTGAAAAAGTACCTGAGATGATTGACTACTTAAAAAATACCTATGAACTTACAAAGGACTACACAAACCTAGAAGAAGAAGGAATTTTTTTAGAAGGTACTAGTAGCATGGTGTTTGACCGTGTTAATAGGGTTGTTTATTCTGGATTGTCTCCAAGAACAAATAAAAATCTTTTAATTCAATGGTGCTCTGAAAACTCATATGAACTTGTAATGATGGAAACAGAAAGCCACAAAGGCTCTCCTATTTATCATACAGACGTATTTATGTTTATTGGAACTGAGGTTATAGGAATTTGCTTTGATGTTATAAAGCCAGAATATAGAGACTTAATTAAAGATAAGGTTTCCAAGCACCACAAGGTAATAGAGATATCAAAAGATCAGATACTTGATTTTTGTGGCAATGCACTAGAAGCCAAGGACAGGAATGGAAATTTATACTTAATAATGTCATCAAGGGCTGAATCGGCTTTAACAGATCATCAAAGGAATGAGTTGCATAAATATTATTCTAAGATACTTCATGCAGACTTAACTACTATTGAGAAATACGGCGGCGGGTCTGCCAGATGTATGCTTTCTGAATTATTCTGATAATTCGTTAATCCAATCAGTAACCCGTTTGACACCGCCGAGAGGGAAAAAATGGACTTGCTCAATATTAAATTTAGGATTACTTAATTTAATTTCACTAAGCTCTTGTAGAATTTGGTTTGGCTTATATGGAAGAAGTAACTTGGTTATATCTTTAGCCCTTTTTTGCAAAACCTTCATTGATGCGCCCACGCCACATTCAATTGCATATCTCATAAGGGTTTGTAATTTAGCAGGACCTGCTATGCCTATGTGAACCGGAATATCAACTCCAATAGCTTCAATCTCACTCATCCAATCTACAACAACTGACGATTCAAAACAGAACTGAGTAGTTAGGGCCATATGTGCGTCCGTTCTTTTTGCAAACTCATTCTTCCATGAAAGAGCATTATTTACATTTAACCTTAGGCCATTAGGGTCAATATCTTTATTTCCCTCTGGATGACCTGCCACATGAAGTCTTTTAAAGCCTGTTTCATCAAAAAGACCAGTTTCTATTAACTGAATAGATGAGTCAAAAATACCGTATGGTTTGTTTGAACCTCCTGCAATTAAAAGAGCCTCATCCACATCTGCTTCATTTTGATACCTAGATATCCAGTCCTCAAGGGTATCTTTATCCTTAATAAGTCTTGCAGGAAAATGTGGCATAGACTTAAAGCCGGCATCATGAATTTTTTTAGCAGCCTGAACCATCTCTTCCAGTGGAGTACCTTCTATATGAGCGATATAGACTCTAGTTCCACTTGGAAGTACATCTGATAAGTTATCAATCTTTGCAAGAGCTCTTGGAGTTACCTCTATAGAGTAACCACCAACAAAGTTAGCAAGATTGTTATTTTTATTCATCATTTATTATAAGACTTTGAGGATTAAAAAAATATCACTATTTAAGTAACCATCTATAGCCTATTCTTTAAAGATTCTTTAAAATCAGCGGCTTATCAAGAACCACCCTTACTTATTTGTATCATGCAAAAAGAATATATAACTGAAATCATTCATCATTCCGATAGACTATTTAGCTTCAAAACTACTAGAGATAAATCATTTAAATTTAAAAATGGTGAATTTGTGATGATAGGCCTGGAAACAGAAAATAAGCCCTTGATGAGAGCTTATAGTATTGTCAGTACATGCTATGAAGATCATTTAGAGTTTTTAAGTATTAAAGTTAAGCATGGTCCTTTAACAAGCAAGCTTCAAAAGCTTTCTGTCGGAGATGCAATTTTAGTAAAACCAAAAACAACTGGTAGTTTAGTTGTTGACTATTTGAAGCCAAAGAAAAATTTAGTTCTTCTTTCAACAGGAACTGGAGTTGCTCCATTTATCAGTATTGTCAAAGATCATGAAACCTATGAACGTTTTGATAATGTTTTCCTTTTCCATACCGTTCGACATGCTAATGAATTGGCTTACAAGAAAAGACTCAATGAATTGAGTAAAGATAGAAATATGACCTATATAGAATCAGTGACCAAAGAAGAACATGAAAGAGAGGGAAGGTTTTGGAATTGGATTGAGGATTACCTTCCAACAGGATTTAATTTAGAAAGAGACTCTGTAATGGTTTGTGGCTCGCCTGAGTTAAATAAAGAATGCAGAATTATGTTTTCGGGGCTTGGATGGAAAGAAGGAAATACAGGTGAAATGGGTGACTTTATGCTTGAAAGAGCATTTGCTGGTTGAAGTAACTGGCGGAGAGTGAGGGATTCGAACCCTCGATACAGTTACCCATATACCTCCTTAGCAGGGAGGCGCTTTCGACCACTCAGCCAACTCTCCGAAATCGATGAAGGATTATAACCCTTTGCTAGTATAAAAAAACTATCTAATTATCTATTAAATTCAATTTGGGAGCCAAAAGGTAAATTTTTATTTACCTGACCATCCCTAAAAGCAATATTACCGTTAATAACAGTCATGAATACTGAAGATTTAAAGGTAGTATTTGAAAAAGGAGACCATCCACATTTGTATAAAATATTTGATTGATCAACCGTGTAAGGCTTATCTATATCAATAATTGCCAAGTCAGCGTAAAAGCCCTCTCTTATGAAACCTCTGTCTTTAATTTGAAATCTTGTAGCTGTATTGTGACTTGTTTTTCTAACAATCTGCTCAAGTGTGAAAACTCCATCATGATAAAAATCTAAAAGAATCTGAAGTGAGTGTTGAATTAAAGGCAGTCCAGCTGGAGCGTCAACATATTTCATATTCTTCTCATCCCATGTATGAGGTGCGTGATCGGTTGCAATAATATCAATTTTATCTTGGTTTACTGCATCAACTAAAGCCTGTCTATCTGACTCTTCTTTGATAGATGGGTTACATTTAATTTGATTACCTAACCTTTCATAGTCACTATTATTAAAATGCAGATGATGAACGCAAACTTCAGCTGTTATTTTTTTATGATCTATAGCGCCGCTTGAAAATAAGCTCATTTCTTTTTCAGTTGATAGATGGAAAACATGGAGGTTTGCTGAATGCTTTTTGGCTAAATCAACTGCCATTGAACTTGAAAGATAACAACTTTCCGCATCTCTTATATACGGATGATGGATGGCTGATAACTCATCGCCATACTTAGCTAAAAATGCTTCCTCATTTGCTCTAATTCTTGGTGTATCTTCACAATGAGTAACAATATTAAGAGGTGAGTATTTAAAAATATCCTCTAAAGTATCAATACTATCAACCAGCATATCTCCGGTAGATGCTCCCATGAAAACTTTTAATCCAGCTGCTTTATTAATATCCACATTTTTAATTTCTTCTATATTGCTATTAGTTGCACCTAAGTGAAACGAGTAATTGGAAAGAGACCTTTGACTTGCTAGTTCAAATTTTTTGTTTAGGTTTTCAATCGTAGTAGTTGCTGGATTTACATTTGGCATTTCAAAGTAACTAGTCACTCCTCCTGCTAATCCTGCAAAAGATTCTGAGGCTATATCGCCTTTATGAGTAAGTCCTGGCTCTCTAAAATGAACCTGATCATCAATCAGCCCTGGCATCACGTATCTACCATCTACATCAATAACTTCTTTAGATTGTGCCTGTATATCCTTGGATATTAATTCAATTCTGTCATTTGTAATTGCTATATCTGATTCAAATATTGAATCTTCATTAATAATATTGCAGTTCTTTAGAATTAGGTCATACATATTATTTCTCTAACTCGAATGCCTTATGAAGGACTTTAACTGCAGTATCAACAGAGGTATCTTCTATAACAATGGTAATTTTTATTTCTGAGGTGCTAATCATAAGAATATTAACTTCGCTTTCAGACAGAGCCTTGAAAGCTGTGCTGGCTATCCCCGCATGAGATCTCATTCCCACACCTACCAATGAAACCTTAGCAATATTTGAATCAATTAATAAGCTATCAAATTGTAAAGAATCTTTTAAGTTATTTATAACTGTTGTTGCAGCAGTTTCATCCTCTTTAGAAACAGTAAAAGTGAAGTCTGTTTTTCCGTTAACACTTACATTCTGGACAATTACGTCTACCTCTATATTAGCATCACTTAAAGGGCCTAAAATCCCATAAGCTATACCAGGAGTATCACTAACGCCGTGTAAAGTGTATTTCATTTGATCTTTCTGAAAAGCTATCCCAGAAACTAATCCATTTTCCATATCGTTCTCCTCAAGAGATATTAACGTACCGCTGCCGGGTTCAAAACTGGATAAAACCCTTACCGGTACTTTATATTTATTTGCAAATTCTACTGCTCTTATTTGTATTACTTTGGCTCCTTGCCCAGACATTTCAAGCATTTCTTCCATAGTAATCATATCTAACTTTTTAGCCTCAGGAACTACTCTAGGATCAGTTGTGTAAATACCATCAACATCTGTGTATATATCACATCTTTCAGCTTTCATTTGTGCAGCGATAGCTACAGCCGTTGTATCTGAGCCCCCTCTGCCAAGTGTTGTGGTATCTCCAGATTCCGTAATTCCTTGAAATCCAGTAATAATAGGAATGATTCCATCATCTAAGGTCTCTTGAATCTTCTGATCATCAACGTCTAATATTCTTGCTTTAGAATAACTATCAGTTGTTTTGATTGAAATTTGCGCTGCTGTATATGACTTTGCCTTGACACCAATTTGATGAAGCGCCATTGCGAGTAAGGCAGCACTTACCTTTTCTCCAGTGGAGATAAGGGCATCAAACTCTCTTTTACTTGGGTCATCACCAAAGCTCTTAGCTAATTTAATAAGTCTATTAGTTTCTCCGCTCATAGCAGAAACAACTACGATAATATTTGATGATTGGGATGCTTCTTTAACTATCTTTGCTACAGCAGCGATTCGCTCTTCAGAGCCAACAGACGTACCGCCAAATTTTTGAACGACAATATTAGACATGGTTAATATTAATTATTTTGAGAGGGATTTTACTAAATCTGGAATAGAAGTCACGAACTCTTTAACATCTTCTGACTCTCCAGCACCTTGTGCAAAATCTGGACGGCCGCCGCCCCTTCCATTTAGTTTTTCACACAATAAGGAAACCACATCTTTAGCAGAAATAATATCAAGAAGATTGTCTGTAACCCCTCCAACAATGGCAACTTTGTTACTCTGAGAATTAAGTAAGATAACGCATCCTTTCTCAAGACTTTCTTTTTTTTGATCTACTAGAGCTCTTAGCTGCTTATTATCTTCAATTGAGATATGTTCAATAAGTAATTTCCAGTCATTAATATCTATTAATTCAGACGAGATAACATCAGCTTTTGAAGAAGGGGCTCCCCCTGATTTCTTTAATTTTTTATTTTCTTCCAATAAAGATTGAATTTTTTCGTTCATAGCCTCAATAGGAATATTTAATGTTTCCTGCAGCCTGCTATTTACTTTTCTGATTTCTGATAGGTATGCAAGGGCCTCTTTGCCAGCTAGAGCCTCTACCCTTCTTATACCTGAAGCAACGCTTGATTGGTTAGTTATTACAAAAACTCCAATATCTCCTGTTCTTTTGACATGGGTTCCGCCACATAACTCCACTGAAAATGAATCAGCCCCCATGCTAAGAACTCTAACATCATCATCATATTTTTCACCAAACAATGCTTGAGCTCCAGAATCTATTGCGTCATCTAATTTCATAAGCTTAGTTGAGACTTCAACATTATTTAAAACCTCTTCATTGACTATACTTTCAATAGAGGCAATTTCTTCTTTTGAAAGAGGCTTGGAATGTGAGAAATCAAAACGTAATTTACTCTCATCAACTAAAGAGCCTTTTTGTTGGACATGCTCGCCTAGGACTTGCTTAAGAGCAGCATGTAACAAATGAGTGGAGGAATGATGAATGGCTGTTGCTAGCCTTTTATCTTTCTCGACATTCATATTTATAACATCACCTATTTTTAAAGTACCCTTTTCAATCAAAGCTCTATGTATAAAAACCTTTCCCTGTTTTTTACAGTCTAAAATAGCACCAGATGCATTGTTGGAGGTAAATCTTCCCTTGTCACCTATCTGCCCTCCGGACTCTGCATAAAAAGGGGTTTGGCTACATGCAATAAAAATTTCCTGCTTATCTCTAGCCTCTTCTATGATGTCCTGGCCTTCCCATAAAGCTAAGACTTTAGATTCTGATTCTAAATCTTCATATCCCAAGAAAATAGTTTCATCTACTCCAGATGCAGCAGGTAATTTAGAAATAAAGCTGCTTCCGGCTTTGGATGATTTTTTTTGATGATCCATGCAAACATTAAAACCATCTTCATCAATTTGTAAGTTTTTTTCTCTAGCTATATCAGCAGTTAAATCAAAAGGGAATCCAAAAGTATCGTGTAATTTAAATACTACCTCTCCTGGTATTGTGTTATTTTTTAAGTTACTAATTGCTTCATCTAGAATATTAATTCCCTTACCCAGTGTTTCAAAAAACTTTACTTCCTCGTCTTTAATGATTTTAGAGATATGATCTTTCCTCTCTTCTAGAGCAGGATAAGCATCTTTCATAAGGTCAGATAGTGCAGCAACTAGCTCGTTTAAAAAAGGTTTTGTAGCTCCCATTTTATAGCCGTGGCGTATAGCCCTTCTTAATATTCTTCTTAAGACATAGCCTCTACCTTCATTTTCAGGAGTAATGCCATCGATAATTAAAAAACTGGTTGATCTAATGTGATCAGAAATAACTTTATGAGATACGCTACCTTTATTGCCTAGAATTTTCTCTGAAGCTTCAATCAGCCCTTTAAAAAGATCTGTTTCATAATTGGAATTAACACCCTGCATGACTGCTGTAATTCTTTCTAATCCCATTCCCGTATCAACTGATGGCTTTGGTAAAGGTGTCATTTCGCCTGCATCATTTCTATTGAACTGCATAAATACAAGGTTCCAGATTTCAACAAACCTATCTCCCTCATCACCCTCTGATCCTGGTGGCGTTCCCTCTATGTGATCTCCATGGTCGTAGTATATTTCAGAGCATGGACCGCAAGGACCTGTTTCACCCATGGACCAAAAATTATCTTCATCCCCAAGTCTTACAATTCTATCGGGGTTAACACCTATAACGTCTTCCCAAATCTTAGCTGCCTCATCATCATCCTTGTAAACCGATATCCATAACTTTTCTTCTTCCAGCTTTAAAACTTCAGTAAGAAACTCCCATGCATACTTAATAGCATCTTCTTTGAAATAGTCTCCAAAACTAAAATTACCAAGCATTTCAAAAAAAGTATGATGCCTTAATGTATAGCCAACATTCTCAAGGTCATTATGCTTACCGCCAGCTCTTATGCATCTTTGCGATGAGGTAGCTTTAACGTATTTCTTTTTTTCTGTTCCAAGGAATACATCCTTAAATTGAACCATTCCTGCATTGGTAAATAATAAAGTCTCATCATTAACTGGGATCAATGAGCTCGAGTCTACTATCTGGTGATCTTTAGATTTGTAGAAATTTAGAAATGTTTCTCTGATTTCACTCGTATTCATAATTTAATTATTAAGTAAATTTTTATATTTCTTATAGTTCTCTATATAGTGATGGGCTCCTAAAGGCACCATCTCTTGCTCTTCTGGAGATAAGCTTTTTTTAATCTTACCCGGCATTCCTAAAACCATAGAACCATCAGGAACTTCCATTCCTTCTGTAACCAAGGCCTTAGAACCAATAATACAGTTCTTACCAATTTTTGCACCGTTTAAAATAACAGACCCTATTCCAATAAGACTGCCATCTCCAATTTCACAGCCATGAAGCATTGCCATATGACCTACAGTTACATATTTGCCAATAGTGCATTTAAAACCAGGGTCAGTATGAATAATGGATCCATCTTGAATATTTGACCCCTCCCCAATAAATATTTGTTCGTTATCAGCTCTTAAAACAGCATTAAACCAAATACTAGAATCTTTTGATAAATATACATCTCCTATAACGGTGGCATTAGGTGCAACCCAATAGTCATCACCTTCTGTTTGTAAAATTTTATCTTCTAAACTAATGATCATATTGACCTCTAATAATATCCAAATCTGTATTTATGCCTGCATCAAAACAAGTATTTAAAAAATCTGCTGTAATCATAGCAGTCAGTCCCCATATTCTGTGTTCATTATAAACCCAACTAGGAATCTTTATCTTTTCGTTTTTCCTTTCCATTTCATGAAATTCTGCATTATTTATATTTAATAAAAAGCTTAAAGGAACCGAAAAAATTACTTCAATCTCATCATTTGCTACGAGATTTTGCTCACAATCTATCATGCCAACATAGGGATGAACTTCAATTTTATGTCTTGAAATAAGGTAATTTAGAGAGCCTAGCTTAGTAATACTTTGTCTATTAAGATTCATCTCCTCATGCGACTCTCTAAGAGCAGTATCGTATAAATCTATATCTCCTTCTTCCCATTTTCCACCAGGAAAACTAACCTCACCTGGGTGAGTAGAGACTAAAGATGATCTTTTTGTAAAAATAATTTCTGGATCTTTTAGATATTCGCCATAGTTCAAAATACCTATAAAAACTCCAGCTTTTTTATAGTCTGAGATCTTTAAAGGATTTAATTTTTCTAGCTTTTGCTTTATGCTGTCAATCATATTGCTAAGTTTAACGTCTTAAGCAATCATTTTCTTTATTTTTTAAGGTACAAAATTGAAATATTGTTCAGACTGCGGAAGCTCAAACATCGAATTTAAAACCCCTCAAGATGACAACATTAAGAGGTACTGCTGCCCTGATTGTAATAATATTTTCTATACCAACCCTAATATGATTGTTGGTGCGCTTTGTATTAGAAATAACAAAATACTTCTAGCAAAAAGAAATATTCATCCTAGAAAAGGTTTATGGACTCTGCCAGCTGGCTTTATGGAAAATGCTGAAACATTAAAAGTTGGAGCTCTTCGAGAAACTATGGAAGAGACTATGTCTGAAGCAAAAGTTATCATGCCTTACTCCATGTTTAGCTTGCCCCATATTAACCAAGTTCATTTATTTTATTTAGCTGATCTACTTGATGACAATTTCGGTCCTACATCAGAAAGCATGGAAGTGAAGTTATTTAGTGAAGATGAAATACCATGGGATGAACTTGCATTCCCAACAGTTGAAAGAACGCTAAAACTTTATCTGGAAGATGTTAAAACAGGCGATTTTATATTCAGGGATGAGGATATTAATCTTTGGTAGTTAAGAGTTCTCGCTAAATTTTTTAGCATTCATAAAAATTTGCATCCAAGGGGAATATTCACCCCAATGTTCTGGCTTCCAACTCATTTGAAGTTTTCTAAATACTCTTTCTGGATGAGGCATCATAATAGTCACCCTTCCATCAGCTGCTGTTATTCCTGTAGCTCCATCAATAGATCCATTTGGATTCAATGGATAGGCTTCGGTATTAACTCCATTTGAATTAACAAAATTTAATGCAACTTGATTGGTATTCATTAATTTTTCTAAATGACCTTCGGTAAATTGAGCATAACCCTCACCATGAGCAGATGCTATTGGCATAGACCAATCCTCCATGCCGGAAAGTAACACCGAATCACTTTTTCTAACTTTTACTTGAGCTAATCTTGCTTCAAATTGATCCGAAAGATTTTTTTCAAAAGTTGGCCAGTATTCAGCACCTGGGATAATATCTTTTAATTTAGAAATCATCTGACATCCGTTGCATACTCCCAAAGTAAAGCTGGACTGGTTATTAAAAAAGTCTTCAAATTGATCTTTGACTAAATTATTATGAAGAATGGTTTTAGACCAACCTCCTCCTGCACCTAAAACATCACCGTATGAAAAACCTCCGCATGCAGCCAGTCCATTGAAATCCTTTAAGTTAACTTCGTTATCAAGAAGATCTTGCATATGAACATCAACTGCTTCAAACCCTGCCAAGGTAAATGCAGCAGCCATCTCCATTTGACCATTAACACCCTGCTCTCTTAGTATGGCAACTCTTGGCTTGGCCTTGGAAATCTGAAAAGTCTTTAAATTATCTTCTTTAAATGATTCATTTGCATATAACCCTGAATAATTATTATCATCCAGTAATGCTAGTTCAGAATCTGCTATAGATTGATTATCTCTCATTGCCTGAATGGCATGAGTTGTCTCTCTCCAATTTTTCTCTAAAACTACTATCGATTCTTTATATAATTGACTGTCACAATTGCCAATGCTGAATTCTTTAGTAACAGAAATATTTCCAATGATATTCGCAATCGAGCCAGCTGAGGTTATAACCTTGGCAACCTCATCTAAATAAACTTCATTTACCTGAAGTACCAATCCAACTTCCTCTGCAAAGAAATAGCTATTTAAGTCTTTTACATCAAGATCATTTATTACAATATCCAGACCGACTTTCTTGGTGAAAGCCATCTCTAACAACGAAGTTAATAAGCCTCCATCTGATACATCATGCAAGGCTAAAATTTTACCTTCTGATACTAATTCCTGGATAGCGTTAAACATTTGCTTAAAACTATTCATATCATCAACATCGGGAGTTTTCGAGTAACTTGATTGAGTAACTTCAGAGAAAATAGACCCAGCTAATCTTTTATGGTCATTCAAACTTACATGAATAATTTTTGATGCTATCTCAGTATTTAGCTCAGGAGTAATTGAGGTTCTAACATCGTTTACCGGAGCCATTGCAGTAATTACTCCAGATAAAGGACTTTTGACAACACGCTCAACCGAATTATCATCCCATTTTGTTCTCATGGATAAAGAATCTTTACCAACCGGAATAGATATCTTTAAATCTACACAACATTTAGATAGCGCCTCAACTCCTTCTCTTAGTGCAATATCTTCAACTGGCTCTCCGGTTGCAGCCATCCAATTTGCTGATACCTGGACTTGGTCTAAGCTTTTGATATAAACGCCTGCCATATTAGTAATAGCTTCAGCCATTGCCATTCTCATAGAAGCACCAGGATTATTAGTAGCAAGGGTTGGCTTCTCACCAATAGTCAAAACCTCTCCGGAATGGGAGGTGAAAGATCTCAAGCTCATGGAATAATCAGAAACAGGGACTTGATAAGGTCCTATAAATTGGTCTCTAGCTACCATGCCGCCAACTGTTCTATCCCCTATGGTTATAAGAAAGGATTTACTAGCGACTGTTGGATGTTGAAGAACCTGCTTAACTGCGTCTGGGAAAGAATATTTTTCTGGATTTGCTTCTGCAACATCTAATGGCATATCAGATGTAACTGTAATATCTGTTATAGGAAGGTCTCCAAAAAGCATTGAAAGAGGAACATCAACAGGATATGAATCTGTTTTTGAATCGTAAAGTTTTATAGATTTCTCAGAAGTTGTTACACCAACAAATGCGAAGACACATCTCTCTCTTTTACAAATCTTTTCAAATGCATTTTTATTATCTGGATGAATTGCCATGACATATCTTTCTTGAGATTCGTTAGACCAAATTTCCATTGGGGACATAGACTTATCAGAGTTAGGGATTTTATCTAACTCAATATAAACACCAAGATTAGAGTCCGAAGCAAGCTCAGGTATGGCATTTGATAAGCCCCCGGCACCAACATCATGTATGAACTCTATAAAACTATTGTCTTGTGAAGAACAGATATTAATAACTTCCTGACATCGTCTTTCCATCTCCGGGTTTTCTCTTTGAACTGATGCAAAATCTAAATTCTCATCACTATCACCCGAAGATACCGATGATGCGGCACCGCCTCCAAGCCCTATCAACATTGCTGGCCCACCCAGTACAACCACATGGTAGTCTTCAGTTATTTGAAGTTTAAAATTATTTCTATCTCTAATTTCTCCAATACCTCCGGCCAACATAATAGGTTTGTGATAGCCAAAAGCTCTATGTTTATTATCAAAGGTTGTTTCGAAAGATCTGAAGTAGCCAAGAGTAGAGGGTCTACCAAACTCGTTATTAAATGCAGCTGCGCCAATTGGGGCTTGAATCATGATATCTAGTGGAGATGCAATTCGCTCTGGCTTATGTTCATCTCCCTCCCAACTTCTTTGAAGGGATGGAATTCTTAGACTTGAAACATTAAAGCCTATTAAGCCGATCTTTGGTTTTGCACCTCTTCCTGTTGCGCCTTCATCTCTTATCTCACCGCCCGAGCCAGTTGCGGCTCCTGGATAAGGTGATATGGCCGTAGGATGATTATGGGTCTCTACTTTAATAGTGGAATTAAGCTTATCAGTAACAAAACTGTAATGATTATCTTCGTTTAAATTAAGCCTCTCTACCTGCTCACCTTCAGTAATAGCTGCATTATCCTTATAAGCAGAGATAATTCCTTTGGGTGATTGTTTGCTAGTCTCTTTTATAAGATCAAAAAGGGTGTTGTCCTTAGATTTACCGTCTATAGTCCATTTAGCATTGAATATTTTATGGCGGCAATGCTCTGAATTAGCCTGAGCAAACATCATCAACTCAGCATCGGTAGGATTTCTCATTGCTTTTGAGTAAAAATTAAATAAATATTCAATTTCCTCATAGCTCATAGCAAAACCAAAATCTTTATTAGCAATTTCAAGTGATTGAATGCCGCCCTGGAGTATATCTATGACATTTACTGACCTTTGAGGATCAGTGTTAAGAAAATCAACGCAGTCTTCAAGATTAGAATAGATAGATTGAGTCATTCGATCATAAAACATAGATAAATCTATATCTGCCGTTTCGATAAAAGGTGAAATATGAAAGCCGTAAAACTTTTCAACTCTATCAATATCTTTTACGCCTACATTTTTAATAATATCTTCTGTCTTTGAAGACCATGGTGAAATAGTTCCAGATCTTGGTCCAACAATGAATGAAAATGATTGAATTGAATCATCTGCATTTAAGATATTTTTAAGTTCTTCTAAATGCAATTCCTTGGTATGAGATGCAAGAATATAAATCTCACTAGATGCTATGTTAGCTTTCTGATTATTTAATTTGTTAAAGTCGAGATTAAGTTGCCCAAGCTTGGAGTCTGAAAAACTTTTCTTGCCCTGCAATATAAAGGTATTAGTCTTTGACACTTCTCTCGGTCTGAAATATTGTATAGGGCAATTATAAAGTCTTTTGTAAAAAATAATTAAAAATGGACAATATCTTTAAAGTTTTTTTTAGCATCTCAACAATATTTTTATTGAGTGCCTGTGATTTTCTTGGCTTTGAAAAAAGGCAAGCTGAAGTATGTAAAAATCTACTAAATGAAGCTCATATAAATTCTCCATTAAACGATTTTGATCACAATAAATTTTCAGATCTTTTGGATACCCGTTATTCACTTTACAAAGAAATGTTCGAAGAAGCCTCTGAAGAAACTTCCATAGATACCGATTTATTAGCAGCTATATCTTTTCAAGAATCTCAATGGGATCCAAAGGCAATATCCAGTATGGGTGTTAGAGGAATGATGATGGTTACCCTGGAAACTGCAGCGATAGTTGGTGTAGAAAAGCGATTAAATCCAGAGCAGAATATTAAAGGTGGTGCCAAGTACTTAGCGATACTATTAGATAAAAATATATACGGAAAAACATCCGGAGATCAGTTATCTATATCGCTAGCTAGTTATAATTTAGGGCCGACTAATATTATTAATATTGCCAATACTATTGATAAAGAACCTTCAGAAATAACCTGGTTTGATATAGAGGCTAAACTAGATAATATTAATGGTGCAGATGTAAATCTTAGGGATGTAGACAATTATTCCAGGGGTCAGCAAGCCATTGATTACGTCTATAGAATCAAAAATTACTACGACTTAATGGCAGCATATTCATGCACAGATATTAAAGATCAAGTAACCTTCTTTTAAGAAACTTTATCTTATCTCGGCATTGGGCAGCTTTCTCAAACTCCATTTCTTTTGCATAAATATACATTTGATCTTCTATCTTTTTAAGAGTCTCATCTAGGTTTTTAATTGAGTCATCTTTGATTTTAAAAGGTAGTGATTTTTCAATATCTTCTCTCTTAGCTTTGTCTTTTCCTTTGATCAATCTTGCCCCTTCCATAATATTTTTTATTTTGGTGGTTATTGATTTTGGGGTGATATTATTTTTTTCGTTGTACTTTTCTTGAATAGCTCTTCTTCTATCTGTTTCAGCAATTGCTCGCTCCATGGAGCCAGTTATTTTATCTGCATATAAAATTGCCTTGCCGTTTAAATTTCTAGCTGCCCTTCCTATGGTCTGAATCATGGTTGTTTCTGATCTTAAAAAACCTTCTTTATCTGCATCTAAAATTGCAACTAAGCTAACCTCTGGAATGTCCAATCCTTCTCGTAGTAAATTAATCCCAACAAGCACATCAAATACTCCCAATCTTAGATCACGGATAATTTC